>Ga0116227_10000578_pt1 | contig 73042 bp, 68 predicted proteins | sample S1TSphgellanicum_FD_89693 | JGI IMG/M metagenome (GOLD analysis project Ga0116227, IMG submission 89693) | Host-associated microbial communities from peat moss isolated from Minnesota, USA - S1T2_Fb - Sphagnum magellanicum MG | ecosystem: Host-associated > Plants > Peat moss > Unclassified... | reverse complement strand
CTAAGAGGGTTATGTGGGTGGGTGCAATGCAGGCTGTTAGATAACAATAATATGGAAGGTCCATTGCCAGTAGAGCTTATAAATATCCCAACTCTTACCATTGTGTATGTTGAGAATCTCCCCTTTTGTGATAATTGGCAATTTTTTGTTTGATACTGCTTTGCAACTTATGAGCTGAAAGGAGGTTTTTATTTACCATTGCCGATTTTGACAACAATTTTTTCTATTCGTTGTAGGAATCTTCAGGCAGCTGGATAATAACCCAAATATTTCAAGTACCATACCGCTAGAATGGTTTCAAATTCCAACTCTCATCAAGCTGTAAGGTCTCTCTATGAAAGCTGCTATGTTTGTATCTTCATATTACCATGTGACTTCTACATTTTGTTGACTTCCATGATTTGTTGGTGAGTTGCAAACCTTATGGTCTTGCAGGAGCATGAGAAATTGCTCATTGATTGGCAGCATTCCAGACCTTGGTGCATTGACCAACCTCACATATCTGTAAGTGCAGCCACATGAGGATATATCTTCCTCATGTGCAGATTTTGTTGTGCTTTCAGTAAACCATCTTTGCAACCCTAAGATGGAGGATGCTCAACAGAAAATTGTCCTGGTATGCAGTGATGAAGTCTTGATGAATAGTATGCTAAAGCCACTTTTGTTCATGGAGTGTGTTGGTAAAAATGATTTGGGTGTCATCATTCTTAGCGAGGTGCTTGTTTTGTTCCAGGGATTTGAGCATGAACAATCTAAATGGCAGTTTACCTTCCAACATATCCTCAACCTTGACAACTGTGTACGTATTCTGCTTTTGCCTAGCCAACTGCCATGATAAGAAGGGATAGACTCTCTGCAGTGAACCAGTTATGAAGTCAAGCACTGTCTCATCAATTTTCCAGTTTCAAACTGGAAAATTCTCAATGAGGCCATGCAGGAGCTTTCGTAGTGGGAGATTATTCAAGATACAAAGGCAATCAGATCTAGTATTAGGGTGATGGCAGTCCCTGTTATGAATCCTCTGCCTTATTTTCTACTCGTCAGCACTAATCTCTGTTTGCCAAGCATATCACACCTGACATTCATGTCTATGCAGAAACTTTGGAAACAATTATTTGACAGGGTTGATTCCAGACAGCTATGGCAGTCAGCTCCAACAGTTGCAAGCATTGTAAGTCTTTCTAACTAATCAGTTGTTGGGCATTCTTGAATTTCAAAATCCTTTGACAATAGGCTTTGACTCTCCAGGTCACATACTCACAAACTGACTTCTCTGGGGCACTGCTTGACCATTATCTCTAAAGTCACTGCTGAGCTTCAATCATCCAGTTCTGTTGTGCTTGCTTGATATTCTAGAATTCCTGGGCACAGCATTATGTTGACATTGAATTACTCTGCTTGACCTAATGTGATTCTTTTTTCATTCTGGATTCTACACACAGACAGCTTGCAGATAATCTGCTCAATGGAAGCATACCTGCCAGTTTAGGATCTGGACGGAGCTTCAGCAATCCAAAAGAATTCCTGCTTGTGTAAGTCTCAGGTTTCCGATTCCAGCTTGACATTCTAGAATTGGGAGTCTTCAGTCCTCCATAGCTTCCTCAGATGTTGGAAGTTCAAAAATGTCAGAAGACATGATCTTGACTTGGCTGGGGCTTAATATATTTCACAGAGATCTTCAAAACAACATGCTCTCTGGGTTGAATTCACAACTACTATCAGCAGCGAATGGTAGCACAAATGTCGTTATCTGGTACTGCATAATGACCATCTTCCATCTCTTCATTCTTTACAGTTGTTTGAACTGCATACTTGATAAGTACAGCACGTTTGTATTGAGGCAGAATTGGTTCTGAGCATAAGCATAAGATCTATCTTTGATGTGTAATGCCTTTTGCCCACAGGTTGGCTGGCAACCAGGAAGTGTGCAGCATACTTGCACCATCCCTATATCTGGAAGTTTGCGTGGAATCTGACACAACCACAATTTTACAAGGCAGCAGTTCACTGACATCCAATTTGACATGCCCTTCTTGTCCCACTCCTAACATGCCCGTTATTGGTGGTCCACATGGTGTGTGCCAATGTGCAACACCAATCGCAGTGGTGATGCGACTCAAAAGCCCTGCTTTCACCTTCTTTGACCGCTTTGAGCAAGAATTTTTATTGCTTGTAAGCTCTGCATTGAGTATCTCTCTATCCCAACTGGAGATGTGGCAATTAAATTGGGATGGAGCAGGGAAACGGCTAGAAATGACCCTTTTGATATTCCCTTTGAACTCCACATTTGAACCAGCGGAATTTCAAAGTGTGTACAATGAATTTGCCAATTGGAATCTGTCGCAAGGTTCCAACTGGTCTCTTTCTGTGATTGGGCCTTATGAGCTGATCATGTTCAACGCAGGTTGGTTGCTCCTTTCTATGTCACAATCATTAGCACCATCATGATGCTGTTGCGCAATTGCTGAAAACATATATTCTTTGATTAGAGGAGACATGGAGAAACAAAAACTAGGAGGGAACAATCAAGCTCATACAAATGGATCACTAACCATTTTTGCAATTGTATGGTTGCTTTTGCAATGTTGCAGCTATCCAAAGCACATCGCAGGGAAAACGACTGTCAACTGGAAGCATAGTGGGCATTGTTATGGGTGTTGTTTTCTTTGCCTCAATCCTCGTGGCTTTTGCTACTTTCCTGATCCTGCATCAACATAGAAAAAAATGGAGAAGTCCTGGTGAGTGAACATCTCCTATTCTTGTTGCTTTCCCCATGATTTAGATAAATTAAAATTCAAGCTGTGTTGATTTTTTTCTGGTGTTTTGAGATGTGAACTGGACCTGGATAAATACTTAGAAAACCTGGTTTTACAGACCTGAGAGTCTCTTTCTGTAATGTACTTGCCTTGTGCTTGTCGCCATAGGCCCACTGTCTAGATTGGTAAGCACCCAGAAAGAGAAAAGGACAGCAGGTTGAAGGAGTACGATTTCTTTCCTGTAACATGGAATGTTGTTTTTGTGTACAGTGGAGAGCATGCTACCTCCGGGACTTAAGATTGCTGGAGTGAAAGCCTTCACTTTTGAGGAGCTAGCAAATGCAACCAACAATTTCAGCCCTGAGAATGAGATTGGTCAGGGTGGTTACGGCAAGGTGTACCGTGGCACATTGGAGGATAATACTGTAGTTGCTATCAAGCGTGCACAGCAAGGATCTATGCAGGGTTCACACCAGTTCTATACAGAGATCGAGCTATTGTCCCGTGTGCATCACAGGAACTTGGTTTCTCTTCTTGGTTTCTGTAATGTCAAGGGAGACCAGGTCTTTAACTCATTTTTATCTGTCCATCCTTTCCAATCTGAATAGTCATCTTTTTCACCTGAATAATATCTATAGTGGGAAGAAAAATTTCATTGTCTCCACTGTCAATATTGTGTTCTAGAAGTGGGGACTGTGAAGCAGAAATCAAGAAGAGCAAGTGAGAAACCCTCTTTTTCCAGGTTTTTATGCTTGGCTTGTGCATGTACAGATGCTGGTGTATGAATTTATTGCAAATGGTAATCTGCGAGATCATCTTTTGCGTAAGTACTGAAGCTGACAGTGGTTTGATTGCCATTCTTGCTTTGAAGTTTAGCATAATAGTTGATTAGATGACTCATCTACATACAATCTGGGAGACTTGAGACACTCAAATCAGCACAAGGAAAAGGGAGTCCCTAAGCTTGTGCCCCTCCTGTCTGTTGTTGATAGCAATCGAGATGATGGACTTTGCAACACGAATTCACATTGCTCTGGGGACAGCACGAGGCATCCTCTATCTGCACAGAGAGGCAGACCCGCCCATTTTCCACCGTGATATCAAGGCCAATAACATCCTTCTTGATCAGAATTATAATGCCAAGGTTGCAGATTTTGGACTGTCAAGGCTGGCACCAGAACCTAATGCAGATGGCTCCACATCAGGACCTGTCTCCACCACACTGAAGGGCACTCCGGTGATCATCTCAACTACACACCCTTTTGTTTCACCCAGTATATTACAGTCAATCTGCCACAATATTGTGATGTATTGTAACATGGTGTAATCTAATTTGATGTTGTGCAGGGGTACATGGATCCAGCATACTTCATGACAAACAACTTTACAGACAAGAGTGATGTCTACAGCTTTGGCATTGTATTACTGGAGCTTATCACTGGCAGGATGCCAATTATGCATGGCAAGAACATTGTCACAGAGGTACTATTCAATGGCACTCTCATATTGATCTGACAAGAATCTCTTCTTTGAAAATAATTTTTCACTTTGTATTCTATAAGATGCTCATGCTGATGCAATCAGACTTCAATCATCTGGAACCTAATTGGAGGTCATCCTGTCATGGGCTTTAGGGTGTTGAGAGTCTTATTTTCATTACTACTCTGCTGAGAAAGGTATCTTCCTTCATCCGCATCGTTGTTGTTCAAGCACCTGTACTCCTGTAAATGTAGTGCATGTGTCACTTCCTCACCAGAGTTACTGTCAAAGTCTGGGTGTTTCTTGAATTAAAGTGCTCTGATCAAGGTGTGGACATGCCACTTCTGGTCTTTCCTGGTGCAGGTGAATGAAGCACTGGAAGGGGACACAGTAGCATCAATGGTGGATCCTTGCATGGGAACTTCTTATCCTTCTGATGGGCTGGACCGTCTCCTTAAGTTGGCATTGTCTTGCTGCCAGGATGAGTATGATGCCCGTCCCTACATGATTGATGTAACACGGGAACTGGAGGACATCTGGCGGCTAACGGCAGCATCTTACTCCATTCCTCTTAACAAGGGTTCTGATTCTTCCTCTGTTGATTTTAGGAATATTGACATTGCCGGTCACAGCTCACAGACCTCAAGGGTGTATAATGCTCAAGACATGTCATCCTTGTCAGTGGAACATGTTGATAGTAGTGAGCAGACACATCCTCATCTATGGCCACGATGAAGAAGAGGAAAGAGCCTTATGTTCACTATTCTGCTTCATAGCTTGAAAGCTTGAACTCAAAGAAATGAAGCTTGACATGCCTCGGAGGATAGACAGGAAGTTTGTCAATTTCAAATTTTCCACACTTACAGAACAGTCTTCATTGTATTAAAAAAATTCACAGTATGCAGACTCTGCCCAGTCTTCACAAATTCTTTCCTCAGTGTGAATTTTGCCACTTGTTGGTTCCACAACTAGAATCTGGCAGTGAGAAAGAACTCATCAATCCATTTCAAATTGTTCTATTTTTTCCATTGGCGATGCCCCAATGAACATTTCAAAACCACTAGCATTGTCCTCAAGCTTAGCACATTCTTTGTTCACTAAGTTCATCATTCCTCAAGGAGCAAAAGATTTCCATGTACAGTTCATCCTTGATCTTCAGATCAGCTCTGTTCACCTCTTGCAAATTCTGACAGGTGGGCTCTTTTTCCTTGAAAGAATTTATTTGGCATTGTCACCGAGTCCTCCTAAAGTAGCTGTTTGCTGTGAGTATGTTCACCATCTGTCTAATGCTCTGCCTCAAGACTCTTAATTTATTAGCGGTACTCATGGAGTGTTGATGGGACAGTTTGAGCTACCATCTTGCCCCCCACCCATCTCTTCATGGGGATCTTGTCATAGAGTGATACCAATCCAATTGTTCTAAAGCTGGTTCCACACTATCAGCCAAGAGAAAAAAAAACTCATAGACAAACTGATCTAGTGTTACCTAACCATGTTTCTTGGTTCCATCTTTTCTTATGATTTTGTATGAACATGCCATTAAGGGCAGAGCTATTACATGATGAGCTGCTTGATCAGTTGATCAATTAAATGTCTACGTGTTGCCTCCATGAATGTGCTTCTGTTTTGGCTTTGGAATTATGTGGAGTACATGCTCTTCAGTTTTTTTAAAAACCAGTTAAATGATTTCTAACTTCTCTATTAGCAATGTGTCCCTTCAATCAATTCAATGGACCATGGACCAGGCAATGGTTTCATTCTTTGCTTTTGTAAGTTCTAGAGAGGAGGCATGGACTGCAATTTCTGGCTCTTTTGTTGGAGCAATTTTATCCATTCAACAATTTCAGGAGGAATTGAGTTTTTCTTGTAAGTTAGGTAATGGGTACTACTAGGTACCCATTCACACACATGATCAAGGATCTTCACATCTCCTCCTCCTCCATCCTCACACATGACCTAACATTTGTTTGCAAGAGATCTTCTTCTTCTTCTTCTTCTTCTTGCAGCAAAATATGTTGAGACATTTGTTGGTATGTTTTTTAGAAATAGGAGGATAAGTTGTGAACACATTGATTAATTGTATGGATCTACTTTCATGTAGCTAATATGGCCTTTTAACTCAAAGCATTCTGACAAAATTTCCTTTGCCTAGTGTCTTCTTCTGTTCAAAGAACATAATGATCAAACTTGACCAAATAATATGTGACAAAACACATATCTCGACTATATACCACAAAAAGGTCAAAAAATTCACTGGTTGTTTGTTGTCAATCATGATCATTTCTCCGTAATGGAGGTTGATTGTTGATTCCTTTTCCTTGAAAGAAGTTCAAACTTCAAGTTCTTTTTGTCTTGGCACTTGGTGCATGTAAAATTATGAAAAAGAAGTCAATATACATGGATAGAATTGGAAAATAAGATTGAAGATGACCAGCCATAGAGCTGCAAGGCTCGACATCTATCACCTTCATCCTTGTTCCAATATTTCCAAAGATCCCTTCATGTAATAATTCACACCATTACAGATACGTAGTCTTGTTGATGTGGGAAACTTAACAGTGCCCTTCAAATATATGTAATTGATAAATCTTCATATCTTTTACCATTATTCTTCCTTCCTTCTCACACTTTCAAAGTGAAGCTTAAATTAAAATTTTAAGATTTCTTTAACCATTATAGTACGTCCCATAAATTCAGCGCTTTTCCCTGGCCATGGGGTTCTAGAGGTACTTCCTGATTCTATCCACCTTCCAGTCTCCATATCAAACATCACAGAAGGAGGAGGCTTTGTGAGTCATAGCATGATCTTGTATGCAAATTCGTTTCTAATTAATTCATTGGTTTACTCGGCATTCCTTGGATTTTGTGTGTAGTTTCCTAAGTTTTAATTCACAGATCAAAAGCAAAACATCACTGCAGTTTCTCAAGAACCTCAGTCTCGGTTTGCTTGTGAGTGATGCAATGTCTTCAGCTACATAAATACTAAAAAATTGAAAAGCCTAACAATCGAGCAATGCTTTTTAGGCAAGTTAATAATATTACTTGATTGTACGATTAAATTTAATACAGACTCTTTTGTCTCAAGTGATGTGCATTAGTTGGACAAAATTATAGTAAAAATAATTTTATTATTTTAATTGGTCTGAGACATACATAGATGGAATCAAACCATGTCTTAAATAAAATTGGGCTCGAATTCTTTTGGGAAGTCTCTAGAACTAGATGTTTCATAAATCTCCAAAGTTGTTCTTAGAAACAGTACCAACCAAAGGTTTCTAAAACTAATGAAAATTCTAGAACCGAAGGTTCGTTTCAAAATCCAATACCAGACAACAAGGGTCCCTTGGAACCATATTGTGATGTTTCTATCTACATTCTTCATTGGATGGCAATAGCGTATTGTTGAGGCTTTCCTATTGTTTAGTTTGGTTGGTTCCAACACGTGCAACCTGGTGCTTTGTTGGATGATATCTTTTCTTGTTATCAAGACCTCAAAGTATTCCAATGCTTCTAGAAATGCGATAAAAACTTAAGACCCTTAATAGAGTTATTGGTAAACTTGACCAATGTGGGGGCCAAGAACACCCCGCCTGGCCCAAAGGCAGCTTGAAATCAATAAATGGGTCTTAAAGAATGCACATGCATTTCTTGGGGGCTGAAATTGTTGGCACCAACAAAATTGGTGATCCCAAGAGTTTGAGCCCCACTTTTACGTCAACATTGCTCTTCTTTCATCATTGGTAATAAATTATGCATAGAATCTTTCAAATCCTGCGCAAATCCTATGCAACAAAATATAAAATTTCAGTGTTTAAAACCATGTTTTAGCAAAATTTGCTATCTTTATTTATACACAACTTTTGTGGGTGAAACAACTATTTGAGATAAAAACAAGAATCCCAAAGCAAGATTTCTTTGTGAATAACTCTAATCTCTAATGTCTAATAACCATTTGCCCTAAGTAGTGTTTTGAGAACAAAATATCACATTATTATTTTCTTCCACTGGCTGGGTCTGGGAGCAGCTGTTTGAAGGTGGGGAGGACTCATGGCAGTCACTTCCATTCTGAATGAAAGGTTTGATACTTGTGATTATAAGGAAAAAAGGGAATGATGTCATTCTTTGTTGTGTTTATTTGCGAAGTTGCCAAAACTGACACAACAGCAACCTGCAAAATGTCTTTGAGCACTAATTTTTTTCACTGCAAAGTATCTAGTGGATATGCTTTTCTCTACTCTCTACCAAGACATTGCTCGAGACTCAGGACTCCATCAACAGCATGTTGCTGAGCCGCATTTAGGGTTTCCTAAGGTGTATGCTTGCACAGATTGAAGACAGAAACCATGAAGAAAAACAATTTTAGAGGTACATTGAAATTTACACAGAAGGCAAATTTCCAACGTAGTAGTTGTGCTTGCTTTTTATAACAATCTCAAGTGAAACCCTCTGAAACACCGCCAATTATTCCTTTCTGTTAATGTGTATCCTGGGACTCGAGCCTTTCTCTTGGCCCACATACAGAGCAACAAAACATCCTGACATTAAAAAATATCCTGTACTACAAGAGGATAAGCATCGAGCCCATGCTTGCTGACAAAGCAAACACCAATGACCATCTGCCGAGTCTAAAGGTTCTCTGCTGCCCATGCTGTGCCCATCCATGCACAGGTCCCACCAACTTTACCTCCATTAAATTTCTTAAAGCTTCCATGCTCTTCTATATTTTCCTGGCCCATTTGTTTAGGGTAAGCAACTAAGGACCAAGAATCAGTTGGTCTGGGAATGAGGGCCCAGTGCAAGGCACCAGCCATGCTTCGGATGTGAATTCCCAGAAGCCCCCTTCAAGGTCCTTACTGGGCGTAAAGATCTGGTAAAATTTTAGACAGATGTGATTTTGTTTGCAAAGGAGAGGAGGCACCTTCCGCAGAAGTCCCATCCTCTGTTGTGGCAGAAATCGTACCGAGGGTTATGCACCCTCAACATACACTAACAAATTTCAACCAGTTCTCACCAAGTAGGGTTAAGCGCTCAGGGGCTTTACATGAATAAGGGCCTTGTGAGATGGACCCAAGTGTTGGCCTGATTCTTGTAAAGCCCATCCTCAAGGGCTTAACATGCCATAACAAGCAAATGGTTCTTCATATAAAAATTTTCCTTGATACCCAGTGGATACCCATCACATACTCATTGGGTATCATGGGAAAAAATGATGATGGGCTTTACAAAAATGTAATGCCCACCTTCACGAGCATTATATTTTCATAAAATGCACTGGCTATTTACATAAGGTAAGGCACTCTCCAAGTGCACTAAAAAAACTAATCTAGTTTTTTACAAAATAAGTTACAACTTGATGACACATGATGCTCATGATGAATATGAACAACCTCGGAGAGGTTTCATAGTGAAAATTGAAGAACCACACCACACAATTTCCTACTCGCTCTTTCAACTCAGTAAATTTTAATTTGGACTAGGAGACCCTGATTTAGTCTAAGAACAAGATATTTGTAACGTTCATAAAACAATCAATTTTTCTTTGGGGGCAGGGGGAGGCGGGGGTTATCTCATGGTGTCAGTGTATGTGCTGTTTCACCCAAGGACCCACACTAGTACCTCTTTGACCTTTTTGCAGTGAGGCCTTCTAGAGGTTATATTTAACTTGGTAGATATTAAATTTGGAGGCAGATGCACTGGTTTAGTCCACGTACGAGTTAGAAACAATTTTAAAACAAGAGTTGGCGGTTTTAGTTTTTACCATGTTTACTAGTACAGGTGCTTGTTCACCTAAGGCAAAGGGAAGGATGCTGATGTCCTTATAAGTTCAATTACAACTTGATGACACATGATGATGCTTCTGCTGCTGTCGCAAACGGTTTGATACACAAACTTTTATGCAAAAAAGTAGATGTGGGGATGCCAACATTCTTCTTGGCAAAGGGCAGATTCAATATTTCTGAAATTGATAGCGTAAAGTGGTAATTGGTTATATATCAGATTCATCGGAACAATGGATCTGCTTTTTCATTCTCTGTTTTCCTCTACGGGTGAGAAATAGACAAAAAGGAAACTATGATTCATGAATCACCATATTCTTTTCCCCGAGTGCAAACAAAGTACACGAAGCAATTTCTTAGTGAACTTCTAAAACTTGTGTTCTTTGAAGTACTACTTATTATACATGTCAAAAATGTTTCCAAGAAAATATAGCCAAAAAACAAAAAAGAAGGGTTAAAGCCAACAAAGTTAAACCATAGTGGTGAAACGACAAAAAAATAAAAAAACATTGGGATATAAGCCAATCTAGATTTCAGGCAAAGATTCAGAAAACTAGCCAAATGAAAAGGAAAAAAAAAAAAAGAGCTGGTGCTTTATTGATGACCCCAAATAGTACTGCAGAGGTCCCCCAGACATTTGTTGCTTAATAAACTACAAAAAGGAATCCTGATAAAGTAGTCAGGACCTTAGCCAGATGAGTCATCTTGCACGGCCCCGATTTCCTGAGGGCAACATCAACGGTGTTTATACTAGGAATAATTTGTCAAATTGCCACAATATACGGGTCTTGCATTCCATGTATCTTCTGCCAATTCTCAGGGACATTCATTCATATTCATTACTAGCTCAGCCATTTCAACAGATGCCATCAGCCCCCTTTCAATTAAGTTAGCGCATGAGTACCAAGTACCAACCTACTTTAGGAAACCAAAAAAACTTATATTATGTCTTTTGTTATGCTATTTCATGATCCCTAATATGCACAATTTTCTTAGAAGTTTATACGTATTGAACTCAATATCTAACCAAAACAAAACAAGCAAAACAAACTTAGTTTTTATAAGAATCACATTCGGAAAAAACTAAATGAAATCTATGCAAAAAATTTGGCCCATTTCATTCATTCATTCATATACCATGGTTTTTTGCATACAAAAAATGTATTCAATTCAATGTTGTTGACAAATACATGTTTTGTGTGTAGCTCAAAATTGCAAGGTGTTTGGCATTTCCTTTGGTACAATAATCCACATTCAATTTTTTGTTTTGAGGGGAGGGGAGGGGGGTTCCATTTTCCTTGTTTTCCCTTTTTTTTTAATTTTTAAATGCCCATAAGTTGCTCCCAAATCCACACTTTTATGTTGTGTATGTGCACAACATAAATAAATAAATAGGTACATGTGTATGCCCAATTTATGGCTACTTAAAAAATGACACAAGTGTACACAAATTCCGCTATGTAAGGAAAATGGGTAGTGACCAAATTTACTATAACTACTGAACTCTCTCTTTGTTTCCTTCCCCTTCTCCCCCACCTCTCTCTCGCTCTCGCTCTGCTTTTTAGTACGAAGGGCTTTTGTGCACGCGTTGCCACGGAAGTTGGGATCTGCGGAAGCGATCTTCGTTGTAATCCAGTGTGCAATATTTCTATTTTCTTTGTCCCCTGCACGAAAACCTGTTGAGAAGCAGTTCATTCCACTTCTTCAGTTTCTTGGCAAAGAGAATTTGTAGTGTAGGACAGGGCAGAACTTCACGCACTTGACGCTTATAACATCATCATCATATTATACTATCATCAGCATGGTTTTTCTTGACAAGCTCTGGGATGAAGTTGTCGCCGGCCCGCAGCCCGACAAGGGCCTGAAGCAGCTGAGGAGCCCAAAATTGGCGACTGATATTTCGGTGCCTTCAGATGGTATGTTTCTTTGCAGCCATAATGTTGTTAGATGTTTTATTTGTTGTTGTGGGAATGATATGTCTAATTTGGTTTGTAGTAGTAGTAGTTCTTTCTTTCGAGTACGTTGTTAAGGTGCTTTGCGTTGGCAACTTCGGAGTTGTGTGGAGACTTGAAGCTTGTTGCTGATTCTTGTTTTGTCGTAAGTATGTTGATCGCTTAAGAGTCCGACTCCCAAATTATGTTCTCAGAAGTTTATAAGGTTCAGACTCCAGACCAGCACTGGCAGTTTGCTTATCGTACCTGCAGATAACAGTCTAACGTGGTTTTGTCTCGTTTCAGAGCAAGTTACGGCTGCGATGGATCGGCGGCGGAGTGGAGAGTTTCTGGCCTCGCAGGAGGAGGCTCGTCGCATTACAGAAAGCATAGCCATCAAGAAGCCTTCGCTGTCAAGCCCGTTGCCAACTGATTCTCCAGTAGCGTCCCCTGGAAGTCTCGCATCTACACCTCCCGCCTCACCGTCACTAGCGTCTCCTAGTTGTAAGCGCGTTTTCCTTAAGAAGAATGTATATTCAAGCATTTCTTGCCATGTTTTCGAGATTATATCTGTCTAGGAAACAATTTATTGCCACCTTCGAGTCCTTCGACTTGGCTTTCTTTCGTTCTAGACGTAACAGCTCTTGGAGTTCCCTCTATGTCGTGCAGTCTCAAGGGAGAAGGAGAATGTTTGGCGTAGTGTATTCCATCCTGGAAGCAACAGACAAGTGATGAGGCGCCTGGGATCAGACAAGTTTGACAAAGCACAGCCAAATTCCCCGAGTGTGTATGACTGGTAAGTGCCTTGGACTCATGTTTTGAAACCTTCTTTACATGTATCACCGATTGCGTTAGCAGACTTAGTCGGGGTGCAGTTCAAGACCTTCTGCCATCCATCAAGAGTGTGAAGTAGGCCGCAAGACTAGTGGCCTATACAGCCCATCTGGAATGGACTTTAGAGGGCCATTACAGGTTGCGAGCAGCTTGTCATTTGTACCCCGTAGCGTCAGATGCTGAAAAGGTTTAGGCGGGGTACTTGTGCTCTGGATGTTATGCATTGCAGGGTAGTGATCACTTCTTTGGACAAATGAGGAGAAAAAGAGTCGTCCATATGGAATCCGAATGCTCTGCATATTTCACATCTAAAAGGGGTGTGCCTAGCGCCTCGGAGAAAGCATGGATCCTCTCTTCCCCTCTGCGGATTTTGGAAAACACACAAGGCAGTCATCTGTATGGAGCCTTGATGAGGCTCTTCAGATGGGAAGCCTTAAATTCATTCAGTTTGTCTATAGAGTTTTAGAAGCCAACCATGATTGGGGCTACCGGAGTGTAATAGGGTAGATGATGAGAAAATGATCTCTATCAGTAATTTGGGTCCTTGTGCGCATTCTGCTGGTCCATTTTCTGCTGCAGGCTTTACAGCAAGGATACCAAGACAGAGTGGCGCTAATTGAGTAATTCCCTGCTGTGGGAAGAGAGCCCCAAACAACGGACTGGGAAATATCGAATTGGATTCTGAACATGCTTGATATTCATGTCAGGATTTGAGAATGAACCATCTACCCCATCTGGAAATAGCGGTAAGTTTTGCAGGCCACATACCTCAGGTTGCTGCACTATGGTGAATGTACAGCGTGTTGTTTTTCGTGCCCCTTGTAGCAGCAGATTGAGGATTACTGGCTGAGCCAGTGAAAGAAGGGTACAGGCATGATACTACTAATTTTCTGCAGCTGTTTGTTTTTAATAATGTATAGGTAGCAGGAGTAGTGGGTAGTATTGTACTCTAGAGAGACACGATCCAATCTTTGAGACATGATGTAGGGGCAATAGCTTAGGTCATATTTCTTAGCTATTGTATTGTCCAGCTGTGGAAATTAGAGGAAGTGTGGTTATCTGACTTTTGCTTAGACGTTTTGTAGTTTTGTTGCATACCTCAAGAGCTGGGATCTTTTATGTTTTTACAAAAAATAAAGCCTGCCTGTTTGAATGAGTGATCTGTGTGAGAGCTTTGTCAGTAGTCACAATATGGACATATGTGGTATGTTTAAATCTCTTCCTTGTGAAGAATAATGTTTGATTGATCTACTATCAGTGTAAATCTGATATGTGAATCAATTTGCACACTTGAAGATAGTGATAAAGATGGCCATGGACAGGTAACTAACAAAATTCAAAAGAGTTTAACATATTTGATTGCTACTAGTGTAGAGGAGAGAGTCTCCAGCAAAAATCAAAATGTGAGAAACTATAGGCCTATGTACTTGGACACACAGAGGCCTAATGTTCCAGATTCTTTGCTCAAGTTCTCTTAAAAACATTAATTCTCTTTCCAATTGTTGACAAACTTGTTTTTATAACCCAACACTGAATGAAGAAGTGGTAGTCAAGGATGAGTTGTCCTCACAGGATGTCTTGAGGCACCCTTTAGTATTGATAATATCCATAGCAAGGCTAGTCAGGTGAAAGATAAGTCATAGAACCTTCTCTCCTTGTGAACATTTGCTTAAAAACAGCTTGGTGTGCACTAGGTATACATGAAATGTGTAAGACCTTACAATAATAACCCAATGGAGACTACCCAAACAAATTGGAGGGTAAGAAACAACCAAACAGCCTTTACCAATCCTACCTCTTCTCCCAAACCCTTGGAAACACACGAGAACTACCCAAACAAATTAGACTCTGAGGTTTCTTGCAAAGAAACTTGTAATGAACATCTTACCTTCCTAAGGACAAAACTTGGCAAAGGTCAAATGAAATTTCTGCTCAATTTTTTTTTCTAATTAGTGTGCATCTTATTTATCACATGCACTAAAATTTGAACAAACTCCAGCATGCCCCTCACAGTAACTACAAATATAGCAATATTTCCAGATTTCCACTTCAAACTCTCAGAAAGAGAAAGAGGGAAATATGACATAATCACATACTATGTGAAAGTACACAATAATGAAACTTGGGTAACAGAGCTATCGCAAGCAACCTGGGAATTTAAGCCATTTTGACCATTGAACAATTAATTATTGGCCGAAAGACACTTCCAATAGAATTGATCAATCAATGATTCTCTTCCTAATCATTCTGACCACTGGGATTTTATAACCACAACAATTTAGATAAATTCCTCTGCTCTATATTACACATAATTAACTTCTTGTGATGTTCATCATGAGAAAAAATTGCAGCCAATTTTCAAAACACATAGTAGTTGAAACTTAAATGCTTTTCAATATGGAAATGTTGTCACATATGATATATTTCCATTCAAACTTTCTCAATACAAAAATGTTTTCAACCTGTTCAGTAGCAAATCTTTATTGTAATACATATGTGTCTATATATCAAGGTTATCATCCGATGCGGCCTAACCAATATACTCTTGAAGATCTCAAGAAACCATATAAAGCTGCCAAAATTTTGTTGAACCACCAGCTGTATTGGATGACTGTGCATATCATACTTGACATTGATATTGGGTTTTAAATGATTCTCAAGAGGGCAAGTTTGAAAATATAAACTGGCAAGTTAGAAAAAAAAAAAAAACTCTGATTGTCAAATTTCTTAAGAATTGAACTCAAAATTTGCTGAACATGGACAAACAGTCCAAACCCCTAAGTTATCTGTGCACATTCACGATACTTGTGGAACCTTATATATTGGATGAAACCCTTTGATAGCAAGGCAAATTGGGGTTGCTGTAACTCACTCTTTGAAATAATTAAATATTTCAACAAAATGCGTTGATTATCAGTGGAAGAGACATTAATAACTTCAATGGAATCTTGTAAGGTTCTCATCAAGCTGTCATTGAACCTTAACAAATTTTATAGGGTCCTTGCCAGTGTTTCTTTTTCAGAATTCTTTTATGTAGCCAAAGTGGTGATCATACAGAGGAAGATGCAGAAAAACAGGCAATCATCCCTAGGAAGATTTGGCTAAATCTGGCTATAAACCAGCCTGTTCTGTTCAAAGATTCCACAAATTTTCAAAGGTTTTTATTTTCAACCATTATGGAAGTTTTGTTGCCCTCCACTTGGTCTACTGGCATCATGATGAGTATCTCTCAAATTACAGAAGGGCCTGAGCAAAATAGACCTTTCTCTTGTAATTTTCAGCCTCCATTTTACTTTCAACAGTTTTTCTTCCACAGTACTTTCATTCGATAAGCTCATGCCTAAACAGGCTGAATATTCAGTGTTATAAAATATTCATTTTCTCTTGTGAAATCTATGAGTCCGGATGGAACTTGTTTTGAGTCACGACGATTGTTGCAGGGTGTGATTGCAAGTGTTGATTTTTCGGCCACTGGATCCCTTCCACTACATCCTTGTTGGCCTGTAAATGACATGACTACTACTACTTCAAAGAACTTAGCTGATAGCTTGTTAATATTGTTTTCAAGGCCTTCATTTGGTCATCATAAAGGATGTGGTCACATGAACTTCTTTGTAAAATGTCAACAACAAGGGCAAGGAGAAGATATCATACAAGGAATGGATGTGTGAAAAAAGGCAAGTTGTCTTAATTGGTGAATTATCTACTGCAGAGTACATTCATTATCAAATACTTGCTCTTGTCAATGCATTTTCCCCCCTTCCTCACACTCCAAAACTTGAATCTTGAAGAGTGTTAGATTTGGAATACAGATATTCTGCTAGCAACAAGGCATTTGAGCAATGTGCAAGCATGTGCAACTCCAAACCATAAGAGAGAAACAAGGGTCAACCTTTTCACAGAGACGAGCAACCTATAAGATGATGCAATGCTGACAAGAAATGGATGTGTCGTCTGGAAATCGAATTGGGCAGCAATGGCACATGTGATGATCCAATGCCCACCTTCAAACTACTCTCTTTCTTGATAGATCCTTTCAAGATTCTTGGCCCAGTATCAACTGCACTTTACAACATTTTGTTGAACTGACATCCATCTCTGAACACTAATTCATGTTCACATATGACATGAAATCAGCATCGAACAAGGCTCTAGAGCTGACAGAATTGCACACATTGCATCTCTGATTGAACCTTTATCCTAAATATGATGCAAAAGCTCTAGTGATAAAACATTTCTTCTCCAGAGGTCACAGTAAGCATTTTGATTCTGAGCATGCAGAGAACAATCAATGCAATCAGAAACCCCTCTAAAGAAGAAGCCACCATCATATCTGATATCCATCTACACAATTTGGAGAACTGATGTTGTGATGATTTACCAATCCCTGTTTTTCAATAGGGAAAAGCTTAGATCACAAGAATTCCCATAGCTTGATTTGTCTTGTCAACAGCAAGCTTGTCATCCTCATATACTAACCAAATCTTTGCTACATGCTTGATATTCCAAATTCATCACCTGTATTTCACCACTAAAATCAACTCGTTCATCCATTTTGCACATGGTATATAACATACCATCTCAGTAGCGAATGGACACAACCTTTTGTATTATTTGTTCATCCTTGCTGCCTTCATATTCTTGGATCTCTGACGCACACATTGATTCCATGGAGTCTGCAATTGCAGATACAACTTTTGTACAAAAGTGTGTTATGCTGTCAGAAACAAATAATTGCAAGCTATGTTATCATGTGGAAACTGTTCAGTCACACAGACATCAAACAGTGCATATCACAGATGGTTGGGAATGAATGCCTCACCGCCGCCACTCATACCACCAGGAATAGGGGACATGGATCTGGAAGATCAGGTAGTATATTCCTAGCTCTTGAGCTTTCTGTCAAATACTTTGCATCAAAATGCACTGGGAATAGTTCCATAGTACTTGTGGAAAATCATGTTTGGAACTCCAGAAGCACAGGTCTGCTTCTTTCTTTTTAGGGTCACTTCATCATGCTTGACAGCCTTTCTTCAAAAGATTGCTTCATGGATTGGGTTGATGTAGGTGAAGGAGTTGCATGCCATAGTGGGGACAATGGAGGTCAGTCATTGCCAATTCCATGAAGAACATTAGTCTTGTCGCAGCACCAGAAGGTCATCATCAATACTCTTAACACTGATAATTTTAGTGTGCAAACAAAGATTGATGCTTTCTCACATGAGGATTCTGCTGCAGACATGATAAGGTTGAAAGCTGAATACAATATTTTCTTCTGCTAAAAGTGAGGAGGAGGCCCATCACTTCCTCCAACTAGAGACAGCCATAGCAATTTTGGGGTCGGAGAAAAGCAGGGCACAAAAACTAATAAGGGGGATTCATGGCCCTTGACCAAAACTATAACATTCAAGTACACTTGGCAATTCTCAAAAACTGCATCCACAAGGTGCGAATGCTTTCATCTCCAGTAGACTGGAGGCACCTGAATACATACACAAACACACACACAAGCCCAGCTTACTTTACCCAGACATAATCCAGACCTCATATACATGTGCATCTGATCAATGAACTAGGCTACAACAAAATCCACAATTCAGAGGTTTGGAGCTCATTGTGGGGTTGGCAAAGAATGAGGTGCCATGCTACTGCATGCTGACAGCATTGCAGCCTAAATATCTATCATCCTTCACCACCACAGACATTTCAGTGAATCAATTTAATAATCCAGCACCCATCAAAAGATTGTTCAAAGAGATAAGTACATGGTTGAGACAATTGTTGCATTCTGAAAACACAGAAAATGAACAGATTTCATGTTCCAAGTGCAGGCTGTTGAGGACCTTGACCATGTTGAACACCACAAGACAGAAATGGAAATGGAAAGCAAAAGCTTGAAAAAACAGCTGGAGTCAATGAATGCAATATATGCCAGCATGAGTGATGAGCTGGAAAATGTCACCAGAATGCAACAAACACTGCTGGATGAAAGCTACCATCTCTACAAACAGTGTCATGGTTACCAACAATTGATTTCAGGTCCTTGATTTCTTTGAGTTGGCAATAGCAGTATCTAAGTTTTGCTCAATTTAGAGTGACAAACAGGAGTGCTAATTGCAGAAGGATCAATAGGACACTGCAATTTATAGTGTAATCGGGACTAGTGATTGCCATTAAACAGACTCAAATACACTGTATGGTCTTCCACAAAAATATTTCATTTTCAGACAATTTTCAGCTATTTTGCAATTAGAAACAGTCTACACATGGAGCCAAATGTCAACATTTGAAAAATCTCAGCATTCTTTTTTGAAGTATCTGACTGGTTATAGGGCAATGTGGGCTCCTACCTTGAGGACCCACAGCATTCAAAACATTATGACAGATCTAGATACATTGAGTATTACAGGACTTTAGACTAGGCACCAGGGTGAGAGTACTACAATGAGTTTCCTGATTCCATTCTGCACCAGAGATTCTGGAGATGGAGGAAGAAGCACTAGTTTATGCTATTGGGAAAGCTTATGGGACTTTGGTGGAAAGCTTATGAAACTCGGTGGATTTACTTTGGTGCATTTCCAATTGAGCTTTCTCCTTTTCAGCATGTCCCACGCAAGTTTCAATGGGGTACTGCATGATCTCCAGTCACAGAAAGCTGACTTGGTTAATGCATGAGTAGAAGCATCAGATAACAGTGTGTCCCTTCAACTTCTTTGAAGGCAAACTTCAGCATTCCCTTGAGCTCAACCATCCTACCTCACAATCAGATTCAATCCTTCAGTTAGATGCAGCAATTCTTTTTGCCAGTCTGAACAACCCTCTTACTACTTCAGCATTTCTTGATTCACTGTACAGCAACATTTTCTCTCAGAATTCATATCACCCACAAGGAATAAATCGGTGTTTACACTACCCCTTGGAGATGACATGGGTCTGGAAAGCTATGCATTGGGAAATTAGGCAAGCACAGTCAATAAACTGTTGATGCAAGTTCTCAGTCTGAATAACTGACCGCAGTACAACAAAATAGGTTTATCCAATACAGTGTCAGGTTCAACTCTTAACATTGAAGTACAGAAGCAAAAATGGACAAGCAAGGAGGAAACTGCTGATGATTTTGGTTACATACCTGTGATTTGATGCAGGCTGTACCAGCTGGGATCCAGTACTCATGAAGGCAGTCAAGGATGACAGCATCCATGATCTCCCATTAGAGATGGCCATTTTACAAATTTTCACAAAGGTTCAAGAGTTTATTGAAGCTATGTCACAGATGGCTGCACATTCCAGAAAACTTTCTGATAGTGAGAAGGTATCAAGGGAAGAAAGGGAAGTCTCTGATCAAAGCCAAACAAGATAATGGACACAAACAGTGTGGGCATCTGACAACCTTCTTCGACATCCAAAACATTGGAGTGACATATCCATTCATCGCAATCTGACCTTGAAACAAGTCATAGAAAACATTCTGTGCAGAAATGGCTGGAGCCTTATTTTGCCAGCATACAGAGACCTAAGATCTACAGGGCTATCAAAGCATCATTCATTGGAATCCCACTTGCACCAAATGTCAGTGCTAGCTCTCTCTCAATTGAAGCTTGACCTAGACATTACCAAGATAAGGACTAAAAAGCACATCCTTGATAATACCATTATCATGCCATGGGCAAAGATGAACCATGGCATTAGCAATCTTCAAAGGTTGATTGCATGGAACATTTTGCCAAATCTGAGGTGACCCTTCACAACACCCCTTCTCAGATAAGAAAGAAAAAAACAAAACAGGTTAACCCTCAACTTCTGCCTACATGTATTCAGACCCAAAAAGGCATCTGGATAATAACTAATAGACATGCCTTATGTCAATTTGCCTTATTCTTGCGAGGAACTATCTTGCTATGCTTCAAAGGCAGCTAGTGGTGAAACCCCTCAAGAGACTGCTAGATTTCACTGGCACCAGGTTTGAAGCAGCAATATCACTGAAAACTACATTATACCAGAACCAGTTGTGATTGACAACCCTCTGGGAATACCCAGTGCCAACTCTAGATGTAGACAACCATGGAAGTGAGCATCATCTGCTTCTATGACATTTGGAAACAGAGCATGCCATTTAGTCTGTACCAGCACTGAAATCTGAACCAGAACTGAAAGTCACATCAGCCTTCACACCATAGGTTGTATCAAAATGAGCTCAATATCTTCCACGGTACCCACATGAAACACATCATACCCATCTCAATGTAGACCTTGCAAGCAAGAAACAACAAATTTCAGACAAGTATTATGTGAGATCACAAAGAAAAGGCCCACCTATTTTGCAATCGGTCAACTGAATTTAGCACAATGATCCACAAAGAAGTGACCACAGTACTGGTTCAAGTAAACAATATTGAGTGCAAGCATACAGAGAAAACATCCCAAAGCTTAGAAAAATGTGCATCTGTTCTCACCTTTACCCCAGTTATTGTATCTGATGACATGAAATTGGGCCAGATTGTGCTCATGTCCTTTAACTAGTTCAAGGAGCCTCAATGTCTGTCACATTTGGTAATAGCACCATGAGTGAGAACCAAGATCTAAATTTCATTTTCCTCAACAATCCTTTATCACAACTGCACTGAATATGCATTAGCATGTATTGTCAAGTTCTCTTTGAAAGCAACAGTTGTGTAATCCTTTCACAATCTGAGACTAGACAACAAAGATTGGGAAAAAAATTGTGGGTATGGAATCATGTAATACCTTGATGCACCACAGAAGCAAGGGATCTTATATGGCCTCCTCTAAAGGAAACTTATAATTGTATGTGAGCTGCTCCCCTGCCGCTATAGGGCACTTCAAATATATGGCCATCTTCCTTTGGCCCTCCACTGTTATGATCTTTGTGTAGCAATTTGCCTGCAAAATCACAGATTATACTTTGTCAAACCATTTGCCAACTTGATTGAGAAAGGAACCTATACCAATCTCTACTGCTCATTTCCTACTTCTGGGTCTGGTCCCCAGGGGAATAATACAAACAACACAAAGAGACAAATGGACATGAAAGATGACACAGAGTGTACTTTTTAGTGTGTTAGGCTTGGAGGAATTGAACACAACCCAAAATGTAATTGACCTGAAGGACTTCTTTTGGAAGCTTCCTCCCTGTCAAAATTTGTGGTTCTCTGTCTCTATTTTTCTGTTTATCTTGGGCAAATAAAGCCAGCTTTCTTCTTGTCTTCAACTCCAAATTAAGTCTCTGGACTGCATCTGCAATTTTCAAGGCTGTAAATTTACAGTTGCACTTTACTGGAGGGAGCACATGGAGAAGTTTGCTTTGATCTTATGTCATAAAAATTTATTTTTCTGGCAAATTATCTTTCATCTTTTTTCCTCTGATACATCTACCAACAGCCACTTGCTTTCCTGTAAATTTCACCAACCAGAGTTGGGCACTGACATGGTAAGCAGGATGCTCCAGAAGAGGAGCAGCGCAGAGGTTTACAAAAAATACTTTCTTGTAACCCTCACACTGTCTCTGAGAGATCTGGTGGTTTGGCATAGATACATGCCAAATTTGAGCCAGCAAATTTCCACCTTTACGACCAAGCTAATGATAAAAGGAGGGTGAAGAATGAGTAAGGCATTACGTCACAAGAATGGTTGATGAACCTTGCCAACCCATCATGCCGTGTAGCATCCACCTTCCAGTAACACAAAACCAGATCAGGATTTACCACCAGGAACCCATGCACAAAACCGCAGTGCATAAACAAAACTCCATAAGGATTACACTTGGACTCTTGAGTACTGATAAAGCAACAGACAACACCTTACCACAAGTTCAACATCAATATGGAACAGATTATTACTGCCAATGCCCAGGGTCTCATACTGGTGCTCCCTTATATCTGATATCTGGAAGACATCCACAAATTTCATGTCATTGGAGTTGTTCAAGATGAGAAGTCTAAAGTTGCTTCCTGGGTGTAATGACTTGAGACTAGAAACTGCATCTTTGAGCTTCATGAATTGCCAACTAACATTTGGTGGAACAAAATAATGGTTCTGATATGCAATGTTGAAGAGAGAATGCAGCTCTCATGATTATTGAAAGAAGAAACCTACAGCAGTATTCCTCAAACAGAACTGGAGAAAGTGTAAAACAAAGATGAGAGCTTGGAAAGTCAACCAGCCAAGACTTAGAAATCCTTGACCATCTGATTAAATTTACAATATAACCACGGAATCTGTAGTAGAGAAAGAGGGAAAACCTGACGCCAAATAATCTTTCCCACATACTCAATGACAAAATCCTCGGTATCAATGGGCTCCAGGCCTGCCAAACCCCAGTCATGAATCTTCTCACTCCACTGAAATTTGAGCTGCTTTTTTAGTCTGTAAGCACTACCAAGATCAAGCTCCTTAACCACCAACATCATGTTGAAGTCATGTAACATGCAAGCAGCACACATAGCAGGAAAAATGGCACCACCCTTATGCCATTTTTGCTTGGAATTAGCCATCTCTCCTGAGAGAAATTTGCAGTGCAATTCTTGTTTTGGAACCATTTTGACCAACAAACTGTAGTTGGTTCCACTCAAGGTACAATCTTTAGAAATCTTCTGAATCTTCTGGAAGCAAGGGGAAGACTCAGTCATGATGTTAGCTCACACACAAGAGATATCCATTGTCTCTAAAGAGACACAGAATGGATTCAATAGGCAAGGAAGAATGGGCAGGTGGTTTTTACCCTCAGCAGACTAAATTTTAGCATCTCGGAGCCTTCAGCAGCAGCAGCCCTTCTTCACAGTGTAGCTCAATTTTTGCGAGCTTGAAGATTGCTGGGACCACTGATTGTTGAATGCTTGCCATTTGATCGGTTCTTGGTTGCTTGAAGGGTGCTTAGATCATTATCTGCTGCTTTTACCCTCTTTTGCAGCCTCCTGTTGGCCCCATTCCTTGCCCAGTTGCACCACTCCTAACCATTAATAGAGGTTTGTGCACAGATGATGGAAGCTGGACTCATCTCCTTTCCTTGCTTCATCAAAGTTCGACTCTCCTTTTCATTCCTTGATGCTGGATCCACCTTTGCAGGTCAATACACAGTAGATCTTTCTGCTATTCATTTCCTTTCTTCAATGAGGATTCCAGAACCAGATTGTCTGTTACCTTGCCAGCTTTTAAGAGATTTCCATGAATTGAATGAAGTTCTGATGCCATCTTCGCTACTGGTGCTATCCCAGAAGCACCCAGAGCTGTATCTTTAGGTGGGTTAGGTGTTGGAGTTGCTGCCCTACCTTAGCACCCTATCCTTTCTGCATTCCACACTTTCCTCTTGTATGTTTTCTTTGCTTCTACAAATTCTTCTCCACCTGCCACAAATTTCTCCAAATGAGATACTTTTCTCCCTGAGGTATCTTTCAGAATCATCCTCTTGAGTTAGCACAGTTTGCCTTGGACACATCCTTCTTGACAGCAAGCCCTTTGTCCTCACAATTTGAAGATTGGTCCAATGTTAGAAGATCTAGACCTGCTTTCTATAGCCATGTTCCTCTCTCTGCAATGTTGGTTTTCACCATAGGAACATTCCTCTTCTCAGCAGGCAATTCCTCCTGAAATGCTGCATTACTCTGTGAAATAACACTGTCTACCACTGGTGCATGCTCTGAAGTCACCCACTCTGCCTTGCTGACTACATGCTTAGAAATATTGCTATGTTGGAAAGGGACAGAATTTCCAATGGTGAAGTTAATCCTTCTCTTTTCTCTTTTGTTGGCTTTAGCTACAGGCATACCCTTCTCCCTATCATCCCTATAACCCAACTTCTGATTCACAACATGGGATTTCTTCTTCTTCACTGTAACTTGCCCTTTTCCTCTCTGCCTGGCCAACTTCGGCTACATAGCCTATCTCACCAGCAGAAACCTTCTCCCCAACTGTTCCATTTCCATAGGCAGCAACAACTCCTGAAGCTACTGCACTTACTTATCTTCCTCTCTGGCTTGGCAGCTTTCACTACAACATGGTTTTTGCTGCTAGGCAGGACTTCCTGATCAGTAAGAGTTCTAACTGCCTCTTCAAGCTTTGCCTTTCCCCTCTCTACCTTAAAATGTTTCTCCTTTGAGACTTTCTTCTGATGCTCCACTTTAGTTTTCTTAAAGGGTGGACTGTGAGGTTTCAAAGCTGATAAAGGTACTAGCTTTTTTCTCTTTGTCTTTTCCCCTTCCAAGTCTTTCCTGTCAAGCACAGCAAACACTCTTAGCGTCAACTCCAACAGTCTTGCTGTCCATGTCTGCCTTCCGAGCAAAACTTCACAAGAAGTTGAAGCCTAGCCTTCTTTGTAAGAGAGATGAGATCCTCATCAATGTCTTTCTTATCCTGGTTGTGAGCATTCATGTTTGACATGTATTTCCGCTTCAATCTTGCTGCTGAATCCTTTGTCCTGTTTGCCTTCTTGGAAACCTTTGTGATTTCCTCATCACCCAGTTTTGCAGATATGTAATGAACAAATATTCAACATACACCATTGACCATAGGGCATTTTGCCAATGAGATTTGAACCTTGATTTTCACTATAAGACTTTGTTGCCTTCACCATTAAACCACCTCAATTGCTATAAAACAAATGTGATGGTCATTGAATTTCTATGGTATTTCTTCCAAATGTTTCACAAAATGCCAACATTAACCATTATTATCTTTCTCATAATTTGTCCAAATGAAAATAAATTTTAATTCAAATTTTAAAAACCAGTTTCAAATATGTTTCCAAGATGTACACATCTATATTTTTTAAATAATAAAACATCAACTAATTAGAATGAAAATGTGATTGAATCTCACACTTTGATACATCACAACAATGATATTTTCAATTTTTTTCCCAATGTTTCATAAAACCAACTCTTTGACCATTATTATTGTTTCCATATTTTTTTCCAAATGCAAAACTTTAAACTTCAATCTTCAAAAAAAAATTCAAGATTTCCACAGCTATAATTTTTTGAAAAATAAAATAAAAATGAATTTGAATGAAAACACATTTGAATCTTGCTATTTAATACATTTCAACAAAGAGGTTTTGAAGATTCATGTTTTCATAACATGATTTGTAAATAAACTTATTTAAAATCAAAAATGAATTTTTAATTTAATTAAAATTTTAAAATAAATATTATGTGTCCCCGCATTTTAAACATATATCTAATCAATAAATTTTGTATACAACATGTATTGCATTCATTTATAATAATTTTATTATTAAATTTTAACTTTAAAATATAATATTTAATATTTAAATACTAAAATATTATGTACAACATTTTTATCATTGTATAAAGTATTAATGTTATGTAAGTTTCATATTTATTTATTTATTTATTTATTTTCAATACTTTATAACAGCCAAAAAAACATAGGGTGAAAATTTTTGGAATAATTTAAAATAACCTAAGATGGAAAATTGTTAAATAATCAATGATAGGTTAAGGTAAAATATCATATAATTGTCATAGTGAAATAACTTAAAAGAGCCAAAAACAGCATAGAGTAAAATAACATTAAATAACTTAAGATGGAATAGCTTAAAATAATGTAAGGTGAAATAGTCCAAATACCCTATGGTATAAAAATGGTCAAAAATAACTTAAGGTAAAATAATTTTAAAAGCCTTAAAATTAGCCTATGGTAACTTATAAATAATTTAGGATAACTTATAATAACTTATGTATAGCTTAGAATTAACATGAGAACCTAGCATACCACCTACACATAATTTAGGGGAAAAAATGCATAATAATATGTGATGACAAGTCATATCATTTATTTAAATAATGATTGAAAGGTTAAAGATTTGTTCCTTAAACATGTAGGTGAAGGAAGGTGAAAGGTTCGAACTTTCACACTTGCACCCTAAGTTGATAAGCTAGGTGGCCTAAATTAACTTAAGCATTTAGGTGCTTAAGTTAGGTTTGATTCCTAGGTGCTTAGCTTAGCTAAATTTTAAACTTAGGTCATTAGGTGCATTACTCAACCTAATTTAAATTCCTAGTTTAGTTTACTCATGAACTAAGAAGTTAATCTAATGAATTAATTATTAATGAATTTAATTAGTTATTAGTGAATTCACTTGTCTATTATAACTAACCCTTATTCACTAAGGGTTGGCTATATTTTGTCATGATAAATTTGTTTAGTTTCACTCAAAGTCTAATGGAATAAATAGTGAACTAAAACATATATTGATGTAACAATGATAAATTTTTTAACCCCAACATATAATAATGAAAATATTATAAACCTAAAATGCATTTTTTAACCCCATATAATTAAAACTACCTAGTGTGAAAGCTTTAAGAAAATCAAAATTAATTTTCATGTATTTTGTATCCTATTATGATATGAACAAGTTTAATTAATCATAGTTGTCAAAAAAAATTGTTATTTTAAAATGTTGAATATTATTTTTAAAATGTATTGAATGATAAGGAAATCAATAAACTAGGTTGTTAATCAAGGGTTAGTACAATCTCCAAGGTTTAAACCAATGGCTAATAATTGTTATAAACATTCTTATTCATGTAAAATACAACAAATAGGAATGTGAGTTTATTTCATTAGGAATTTCATTAATCATTTGAATGAAATCATCATTAATTCACTTGATTTGAAAATGTTAATTAATTCGCCATATCTTTTAGTGATCAACAACAAGTTGGTATAGATAAATGAATTCACTAACATGTGATCAAATAAGAATTAACACCTAACAATGTAAGTAAGTTAAATTTATAATATTTTGATGTTTTTATCGTCATCTTATATTTTTATTTTTTCATATTTTTCAACATATGATTATTGGTATCAAAGTTTGAAGATTGATCTCTAAGGATACAATGCATTGTTTTTGCCAACCAACTAGCATTTAACATATAACATAAGTTGTCAAAAATTGAATATAATGCAATCATCTCAAATTGTTTTATAAATCAAACTTTGAAATGTATTTTTTTTCTCATATTTTGTTTTAATGAAATAAATGAGAATTCTTTCTTGAATTTTTTTCAAAATTCTACACATGCATAGTACATAAACATACCAAATTTCAAATCATTTGAAAAAAAAAACCTTTTATTGTCATTGTTTAATAGTGATTCAAAATAGATTTCTTCACCCAAAAAATGATTTAATGGCATGATTTGTAAATTTTTTTTAATAAAAAAGTTTAAAATGTCATTTGTTATGCAAAATAGTTTGTGGTTGACATAAATAAAATTTAAATATTGTAATTTCCCAAATCTTAACCATTTTTTTAAGTTAAAAAAAATCATTGAATATTACATTAGTAAGTTGAAATTTAATTTTAATTCTTAATTTACTATTTAATAGATTTCAATTCTGAAATATAATATAAATATTCATTAAATATAATTTATCAACATGTAATGACATTATGTTCAAAACCCTTCAACATTAAATTTTAATTAAAAAATTGAATTACATATATTATATTATATTTATATCTCAAACTAACTATTTTACAATTGGATTTTCATCTTGTTTTTTTTATAAAAAAATTTAAATATTTTTTCAAATGAATGCCCAAAATAAAATATAACATTTTTTTCAAATTATATATAAGAACTTTTACTTAATTGAATTGAATTTGGTTTTAAAAAATCATATAATATGTCAATTTGTACCTAATTAATACTCTAAAAGGTTATAATAAGTCATGGATCATTTTATAAATTAATAAATAAAATTATGAATTAATAAATAATTATAAAATTTTGTCCAAACTTGAAATAATAATTTTAATACTACCAAAAATAACCTTAATGAAACACTTTAACTACAAATGAACATAACATTTATATAATCACTCAATTTTCACTCAAGAGGAAATGAAATAAGGATATGGTGATCGAATTCACTTCTTGTGAATTGAATTAGTGAAATAAACCCATTTTTTTGTAGTAGTGAAATGTGAACAACATGTATGCACTTTGGATAATAATATTGCATGCATTTAATAAAGTAAACAAAATTAAATAAATGTATGCTTCTATCAAACACATTTCACATCTCTTCCATAACATTGAATAATATGACAAGGGCATCAAAAGAAATATATTCCGTCATTCATATTTCATAGTGCATAAGAATACCTATATTTACAGTCTACTAAAATGTGTGAAAAGTACATTGCATTAAAAGTTTAAGACTAAAACTAAATTGCCAACAAAACAAAAAGATTTTACAAAAAATCTAAAAGAATAAATTCTAAAAGGATTTGAATTGAAAAGCTAATGAATTTCTACATATTTATGTTTAGATACTAATGATAAAGATGAATGCACACTATGATATAGACAATTTTAAAGAAAAATAAAACTACATTTAATGTCAAAAATAATAACACATAAGATTTCACTCATTTTGAATTATTCTAAAAATTACATATGGTTTATCTAGGCTTCAAAAATAAAATAATTTATAAGAACCATGAATATGCAATTGATTCATAATCATACTTCTATGTACACCCATCATTTTATAGAGGTTTTTTTTTATCCTTTTTTAACAACAATTTTTCATTTTTTATTAATTAAAAAATCCACTTTATTCCTGTCAAATGATTAAAAATTTGTATCCCCTAGTATATTTTGAATAGAACATTTACAATCTAAAATGGTCATAATCATCAACATTATCATAACATAACGTATTAATGAACATTTTAAAATCATCTAGTTTAAAATCCACAATTTCAACAAAAACTAAAATCTTCGATGGGGAAGATAGTTCCTTATGATTGCCTTCTTGTATGTGTAAAATTTCACGGACAATTTCTCGTTGAAACTAATGCTTCTTAATCTTTTTGTTGCAATTATTGTGATGTTTCAAGGCCTTGCAAATCAAAATAATACTTTGTTAAATAATCAAATCATGCATATGTGCATCAATTGCACAACATACTGATAGATCAAGACATAAACCATCATCTATTGCAAATTTTCACTACAAAATATTTTTCAAATATCCACCCTAATGCATCAAACTTTGATAGATACTAAAAACTATCATATTGTGATAATTTTGTTTACATTGTAACATTCATCTACCCATAACGGTACAACAAACTTACAAAACACATTGCTAAATAAAATCGCAAGAACATATTATAAGAATATATCATAAGCATGAAAATGATGAAATGTAATAACATAATGTAATTGTGAATAAATAGGAGTTGGTAGCACATTTGATAGTTAACATTGAATGTAGTCATCACTAAGTGTAAACTCAATCGTGAAATGGTAAAAATGTGATGATAAGGTAACAACAAATATTTGAAATATGAGTATTGCCACATGGTGATCACTTTAGTTTTTGGGTAGCATTATCATTATAAGCACTAATAGGAGTGGCCATACTTTAATATCAATCTATCATTTCATTTGTGCTTATAGTAATTTGTAGATACATGGAAAACAATTCATGAAGATTTTACTTATATGAACATTAGCCAAAGTTGATGTGAATGAAAGCCCTATTGGTAGTTAAGAATTATCAAGCTAAATGGCAAAGACTAGGGTCTAATAGTGGAGATCACTATTAGACCAACCAACTTTTTATAACAAATGTGTTTAATAGTTTCAATATCCTAACTCAATCAATTTGTATAAGTTAGTGGTGGGAATGAAATCAAGGTGGGTCTTAGGTAGTAGAGGTGGGTTTAACTCATTCTTAAATCAACCAACATTTTATAACAAATGTGTTTAATAGTTTCAATATCCTAACTCAATCAACTTGTATAAGTTAGTGGTGGGAATGAAAGCAAGGTGGGTTTTAGGTAGTAGAGGTGGGTTTAACCCATACTCATTAATGGATGTAAAATGGAAGTTGTTTTGTAACAAGTTTTTAACTTTAGGGTTTTGAGTGTGAACAAAAAGTGATTTTAGGGTTTTTCAAGGAAGCATGTTTTTTTTTTCTGTTGGCGGCTGGGAGTTTTTGCTCTCGACGACGTGGAGACAAAGAAGATCACCAAATGGAGATGCAATGGTGTTTGATAGCATTGAAACCTTTGTGTCATTTTCTTCTATTTGGTATGTATGTGTTGTTGTTGGACATAGGATGACTATGTGGCAAGGGAGTTACCAAGTGAAATACACTCGGCGAAAATCTTGCGGTGCAATGGTGGAATGCAGATAAGTAGTGTGGTGTTTGGCTTTCAGTTTCGAAGAGGTTGTGTAAGATTGGTTTTTAGATCTCTATCTTGAATGAAAGTATAAGAGAATATGTTGCACAATGTACTCAGGGAGGCAAAATTTCTATCTAAAGGCTGGTATTGATGAAGGGGATGATGAAAAGTTAAAAGGTTTCAAAAATAGCCACAAACTCTTCTCAAAATGTGTGTTTGGGTCGATTTGTATCTGGGTTTTGTTGGCTTGCATTTCATGAAAGAGTGCCCTGATTTTTGGGAACTCCAAAGAATTGCAACAATCCATTGAAGTTACGGGGTCAATCATACAAAGGAGGATTGTGGTTCTTTGTAAGGCTTTTTGAAGCAATCACTAGGGGAAGTGGATATGTGTTATCTTCCTGTTCTTATGTTTTGTCAAGTGGAGCGATGGTGTCTAGAACACTGGATTATGTGATCTGTGTGGGCTGAGGGATTTTCATCACCAAATGTAAACATGAACTTGAGTTCCCATGGGTGTCCAATGTGGTTTTGGCTTTGTGTGGTCTGAAGACTTTGAGAAGATGAAAGAAGGCCAATGGGCTCAAAAAAGAGAGATTAAAACGACTTGACCCCTTAGAAACCTCAAGCCTTTCTTTGATGAAGAAGGTAATGTCTTATGTGATTATTGGATAGAACTTGGGTGGTCTTTGGCTCATGCTAGTGTGAAACTCTAAGAATGTATTTGCTATTCAATATATATATGATTTGTATTATGTTTGTTTTGCGCCTTAGTTTTTTTGTCACAATTTGTTCCTTTGAAGTGTAATAAACACATTTTGTGGAAATTGATCAAGAAAAAAGAAGGAGGACCTTTTATCCCTTTCATACCCCATGTTACATTGGCACGATTATGTAAGAAAACATCCGCATATTTGTGCAAACATATGAAGTTTTGGATTGCTAAAAAAGAACTAATCTATTGGTGTTAGTCATAGTAATTGTTTGTTTCCACATGTGTTGTTTTTCATGCAAGGAATCATTATCGAAAACACGTTTTAGGAGGTAGGTATGTGTGTGTTGGATAAAGTGCAAAGCTCATCTTTGGAGATAACATTATTGATTAATTGTTGATGAAAGTAGTTTAAGTGTGAGGTGAAGGAAATGTGTGTGGTTAGTCTCATCCCATGTGGAAGTTGACCTCACAAGTGGTGGAAGCAAAAGGTGTTTTAAACATTGCATCATGCATCCTTGGACACATGTTATCATGAGCACATGACAAAAGGTGGACACCCATTGGATCAATGGGTTGTATACACATGCACATTTAAGAAAACTTATGATTGAAGGGGGAGTCCTAGTTGAACTCAAAATGTCATGGAAAAAATTGGAAAGATAGATCAAATTGTAAGCCATGCATTTATGCTAATGTCAAAATGCGAAATGATGAAAACTTGGTGAATACTAGGCCTCTCCTTAAAGAACATGGTGAAAAGGGTGTTCTATGGTGCAAACACTCTTGGAATTGAACCACTTATCAATCAAAAAGTTGTTCAAAGGGCAAAAAACACACTTGTGCTCACTATGAGGTGTAACAAAATATCACAATTTGCTTTCAAATGTTGGTGAAAATGGAAGGTGTTTTTAATTTACACAAATTAAAGCTTCTAGAAGAAGAGAATGTTGTTAGGTAGAAACCTAAAAGCTATGGCTAAAATTATAAGGGTTCAATTCCTTATATAAGCATTGGGGTAGTGGTAAATATTAAAATGTAATCATTATTTCCAAATGATATTGGGAGAGAGCTATTAAAGGAACTTGGACCTAAAAGATGGTAAAATGAGTCAAATCATGAAAATAGGTTTGAAAATACGAAAAAAAAATAAAATTATTTGTAACAAGTATGACAGACATTGCAAGTAACAATGTGTTAATATTCCAATGGCCATCTCCTAATTTTTTCTTACCAAAGTTTTTGAATCACATTCTTAAATTTATAGTTGATGGTTAAGTCAAATTTCAAGGCCTACCCTTTCAATGTAACATGGAAACTTATTTAACAATCCCAACTTTGGGTTTTTAGAAACTCCAAAAACAAGTTTATCCTCTTTTAAACACAAGACATGATGAACACCCCATAATTTGTCAAAGTTAAAATAAAATCTCTACCTCTTTTGCATATCTATGCCCTATTAATTTTAGATAAATTTACTTTCCAAGCTAACTAACCAAAGTTTAAGAGTTGCCTCCACGATAAAGCCTAAACCTAATATAGAATTCATTTGTTTCCATTAAATATAAGGTCATTCTTGTCAATCCAAATCAACCACAAAACAATCCCTTTAAATAGATGCCATAATCTATTAAATGTTTGTATTATATATAAGTTTTCCATCAAATAAACACTAGTCAACAAATATTGCCTACCTTCTAATGAACACTTTATTTTCATGTGTCTCATAATTCACTTTAGAATCAAAATTTAAAAAATCATATTGGGCATTTCATTTTTCATATTTATTTTTTTGTAGTAATTTTTATGATGCATTGTATTTAAGTAATATTAGTATTTATCACATCCAAATTTAATGTTGATTGTTTACCCCTCCCTTACTAATAAATAGTAAATATTGAACAACATATAATAGCACCCAAACAAATTTGGCACTTTAGTGCCGAATTGTTTATTTATCAAATTATGTTTTTAAGTGTGAAAGATTAATTTTCAATATTTTTGGCTTACATGGTAGAAAAAAATTACTTTTGACATGAATGAAAGGAAAAAAATCATCCATTTTTCATTCAAATATTATATTTCTTGAATTTGTTTGCCCTCACAATCTTGATTCTTGTTTCCCTTTTATATCCCTTTCAACAAATTTTAGAAAACAAGGGCAAATATGTGAGAACATGGTGAGAGTTTTAAACTATTCATGAAAGTTTTCTTGAATGCCATTGAAGGTTTTATTGGTGATTTCATATTCGGTAGTGGTTTGCGATGGCCAAAATGGGCAAAAAAAGACTAGTTACAACATGTCTGCTTGAAATTGTAAGTCAAAGACGTTTCCATTATCAAGTGCAAGGAGTGATGATGCTAATCTTGTATTTTTTTTGTTTCGAGATTGTGGGTTTCACACAATAAGAACAATAAGATTGCACACCCTACCCTTTAGGAGGGAAGCATACACCCTCAAGCTACAAGTTCACCAAAGTTGGAGCTTCAAAACGTTGTTAATTTCAGCCTTGATTACCTTTTCAAACTTTTCTTGAGAGATCCTAGGAAAATTTTGAAACGGAGCAAATTTGAGTGAAGATTGCCTTTAGTGGAGAGCGCTTTCTAAAGCGGAATTTGACATCCACTACATATGTTAGTGCCTTCCAGAGTTACGGAATTGCAGAATCGACCTGGTGTTGTTATGGGTCCTGACTGTTATGCGCCCTGGAATTGTCGTCTTCTCCTCTCCTGCTCCGTCACAGCTGGGCTTAGCACCAATGCCCGAGACCGCTGTTGAGTTTGTTGCTTTGCTCTCCGCGAGAGTAGAAGACTGGGAGAGTAACATTTGGGGATTCAGGGTGTGGGAGATTCTTCTGTATGTCATCTTTCCCAGTGGCTTTTTTTTTTTAATCTGCCTTTTCTTACCGGTTGCTCGACTTTTGGTCTTCAAGAGCTCGTCACGAATGATTTTTGTGGTTGGTTGCATAGTTGTGAGTGTGCTTCCCGTGGACCGACGCAGAATGAACTGGGTGTATTGTACTGGTTTTCTTCGTCTGAATTTCTTTCATTGACCATCTGTGTTGCTGAAATTTTTCTGTTTTCCTTTTTGCAGTGTGTTGTGTAAACTAGGGTTTCGATCTGAGGAGATTGAGGGGTAGGTAGTTCACAGATACTGTTGCAGTGTTTGTGTAAAGGGGTCTTTGTTGTCGTTTCGATGCCTGTCTCGTTTTCTTGTGAATAATACATTTATCCATGCAGGTGAAGAGAGGCAGAAACCGCGGATGCTTTGACGGAAGTGGTTGGTGAGTGTTGGGGTGTGTGGGAGAGGATGGGGATGTGTTGTGCATGATAATCTCACGCGGACGTAAGGGAATGATCGATGCTTGACTTGAGGGGACGGGAGAGGCGGGGAAGGAGTGAAAGTTGAGAGATAGACGCGTATACTGGAGAAATGACTCGATCAATTTCAAGGTCACCGACGCGCAAGGCGAGACGGCGATCAGTGGCACGCTCTCCATCGCCTGCACGGGACCGGCACAGCAGTAGAAGAAGGCGGGAGCGTGGAAGCCGCTCTCCTGCTCATTTTCATGGACATGGCAGGTGTGTTACAGTGAGCAAAACAATGGCCCTTGCTTGGCGTCTTTCTTAAACCTTGAGGCTGATGTTGTTGTTGGATTAGAAGCCAGGTGAGAGTGAAGTTGTCGAGAATCAGATGAGAATTTGTCAACAAACTTCTTGAGAAGAAGGAAAAAGAGTATGAGAATGAGGTGGGAGCAGACAGGCTTGGAAGGAGGGGGGTTTGATGACGCAGCAGCTGCTGTTTTGGAGAAAAGCATGAGACCTTGCGAAGGTCTCTTCAGGAATCTTATATTCGCTACTTCTGCCTCTGCTGAACCCTGATGGTCGCCCTCTCACCTCTGGTAACGGTACCATAGATGCGCCAACCCTGTTGCTTTCATCTTGGGCGCCGAGTCCATTCTCCAGTGTAGGGTATGATGTCTCAAGTCAACTTGTGTCCTCGAGGGATTTATGAAGGGTTAGAGTCAACTTGCTTGACTGAAGTACTCGGCTTGAGGTCATGGACTGCAAAGTAGAGTGTGAGGAGAAAGTCTCATCATCTAAAGGTGTAGGGGCAGACAGTTTGGGGTCATAGGAATTGACCTACAAAGGAGAGGGTGAGAAGCAAGTCTTTAGATCCAGATGTCTTAGAGGCAGACCATGTGGGATCATAAGCAATGACCTATTTTGTGAGAGAGGTCTGCAATTCTAAATTTGGTCTTCAACTCAGAGGACAAGGAGCTGTTATTCCACTCCTTGTTCATTTGAGTATGACATGTCTCTCAGGAAATCTTCGCTGACTAAATGTATTGTGTGCTCCAGGCGCAGGAGTAGGTCAAAATCACCAAGGCGAAAGCGGCGTAGTCCCTCACGATCCCCTGCCCATAGGTCCCGAAGTTCCAGTCTTATCTCTCTGGAACGAAAGCGACTCCTTGTAAAGGCTCATGAAGAGGAAGAGCTGGAAAAGAAGAGGTATGGCATTTACCTGAATTGTACTTAGTTTTGTACCTTAGATTAAGTTCTGACCTGCTTTTCCCAGACATCACATATCGTTTGAGGTTGTTCTTTCTGTTCTCTTCCATTGAGTGATGGGGTTTTCTGCATGCACTGATCTGGGATACAGGCGCCAGCAAGAAGCTGAACTGAAACTTATTGAGGAAGAAACTGCAAGAAGAGTGGAGGAAGCCATACGAAAGAAGGTCAATGAGGCTTTGAATTCAGAAGAAGTAAAGAAAGAGATTGAGGCAAAAGTTCAAGAGGGTCGTAACAAGTTGTTTGATGAAATTGCCCAACAACTTGCAAGGGAGAAGGAGGATGCACTTGCTGAAGCAAGAAGACAAGAGGTAACTACGCTAAATTTTGTCCAGCTCTGATTAGTCTTTGCATAGGCTTTTGCTCTTCAGTGATGATCCATTCAATCAAGATCAGTGTATCTTTATCCAGGTGAAGTTACTGGGATCAGGGAATTTAAGATGTTGATTGATACTAGCTGAAATGTGGTGTACTGTGGATGGAAATACAAAGGGGAGACTGTCTTTCTAACATAGTTTGATAAGGTGCTTTTGCTACTCAATCTTGTTGCAGGAGCAAGCTCAGAGGGAGAAAGAGCAGCTGGAAAGGATGCTGGAGGAGAATCAGCTTAAGATTGAGGAGGCACAGAGACGTGCAGCAGAGGAGCAATCAAAAAACGAAGAGAAGCGTTACAAAGAGTTGGAAGCTTTGCAGCGACAGAAGGATGAAATCCAACGACGGAGAAAACTGGAAGATGAACAGGGACGTGCTGAACAGATGAAGGTCTTAGGCAAGAAAAACACTCGGCCTAAGCTGTCATTTGCCCTTGGGTCAAAGTGATCTGCAGATGGCTTTCTTTGAGATTAGAGTTTTTATTCCTTCCCAGATAAACTTCCTATAACATCTTCTTCAGTTAGAGCATTATTACAAGGGGAAGATGAATGCACATGTCTCCCAAGTAGAGCACAGGGGTCCATTTCTAGGGTTCCATGTGCTTGGTTTCAATGGTAGAGTTTGAATAGGTGTATCTGAGTTCTGCATGCCAGGAATTTGTCATTATGCATTCATGCCCAGTAAATTCTGTTCCCTTCAATTGTGCAGTTTTGGCTGTGGTCTTGTATCGCATTAGGCTTAATGTTTCAGGGTAAAGAAATTCCCCCCTGAAAATTAGCATGTCTTGAGTGATCTGCTGGAGCTTTCTTGACACAGTTCTCAGATGCTGAATCTTGTGCTTCATACTCATCTTCTATGGCTTGATTTGTAAGAGATTTGATGTGGGAGTTTGCATTTCCTCTTCATTTAAGCATTTTCTTGGATTTTTGCAGCTGCGATTGCCCTGTGATAATGCACACATCTTCTGTTACATCTCAAGACTGACGAAGTGAACCCCAATAAATATTGTGAACTTCTCTTATTTTGTTTGATGATATGAGAAGCAGTTTCTATCAAATGTACAAAGCAGATGCCACATTGTTACCTGGCTGCTTTCTTCTGTATGACATCAAAGATCTAAGATTATAATGGGTTTCAAGTAAGCGGAGTGAGAAAAATCTTACTTATGTCAATGTTAAGGTCCTTTCAGAAGCCTCCTGGAAGTACTGTGATCATGCTGACTTACCTTTATATTGCGGAAAGCTTCCATTTAGCTCGCTTGTTTATGACCCAACCTTGGAACATTGATGAGGTACAGAACTATATGGTGGCCAACTTTCAATTCATTGGCTTGCAGAAAAACTTTCCACTCTCCACCCCATAGTAAACAAGATTCCGGGTTCTTCCACCCTCACAGTATCTGGAAAGATTTACACTCATCACCTTTCTGTTTTGTGCAAGATTTCCATCTAACTTTTCAATGTCATCTTAGACTTATGGCCTGCAAAGAAGAATGGTGTAGGATGAGTGTTTTTCAAAACTCTATTAGTGAAATTTGTGGAAATAATGCCATGGAGTTTTTTTTGAGTCAGGCCCATTTTAACTGAGAAGATGACCATCAACCACTCTACTTGATGGATGCTTATATTGAGAAGCATCCGTAAAAGTAAGATTACTTTCATTCACACTCCGCTGTTTTTCTCCCTTTCTCATGTTTACTGTCCAACTTCCAATGTGCAGCTGACTATTCAAAAGGACTTGTGCAACAGCATGTAAGGATTTGGTGAAGAGAGAGTGAACATCAACTTGTAGAACATATATACCAGCAATGATCATTAACTTGAGAAGTCAACCTTGCACACCACACCTTAAGTACTAGAGAACAGGTGTTGGATGGCTGACTGTGCCAGGAGCACCTTCACTGGGCAAGCCCAGTTCCTTTGGCATTAAAGGTTAGAAGCAGAATCGGCACTCCTGCAGAATCAGCTCTGCAGCAACTGCCCATTCTGCCTTTCAAGGATGCAGTAGGGAGCATTCTACCACAAGGTGAACAGCATTTCATTCTTGCTTAGACATGGCAAAGATTTTGACCTGCATATAGGTGGTGCAGCAAAAGTAAGCATCTTTGGTTCCCAGGCAACAACTTTGAATCAGGATTGACAAAAAAAACTTTACAAATGGTTCAGAGCAAAGGTGGAAGGGACAACAGAACAGCAAACACATACACGATCATGCCTTCCCAAGTTAATGGGTACTCCATTCCTGCATCACAAAGACAAATTTCACATCTGGCATTCTGAGATAGTCTTGAGAGCTTGCCCTCCCTGACAAATCATTCATTTTTTCATACAAATTGGGGACTTCTAATTTGTTAGCATTCTTTGAATTTTCACACTACACCTTCCCACACCAAAAGGTAGTCATGCAAAATGATATGTGTGTGCTTTGGTACATCTTCTCTTGGATGCAGGTGTTTACAGAAAGCTTCCCCAAGAATCTCCTGGTGAAGCTAGCACTGCTCTCCAGAAAAGCAAATCGAAATGTTTTAGGGTTCTAATTGACAGATGTGTAAAGGACCCATTTTCCAGACAAAAGGAGTGGGTCAGGAGGAACCACCAGAAATCCCTTTGGCCATAAGTACACGACGTTTTCGCCCAGCCCAAGTGGTCATCCAGAGGGGATCTGCAGCTATAACCCTGTAACCAGCCCTTGAATACAGACTGCGAGCAGCTACATCATCTTCATATGCATGCAAGACCAACCAGTCGAACTCCCAGTCAGATGCTCTTAAATCACAAGCTTTCAATAAAAGGGTTGCCACATTTTGTCTCCTGCATACCATAACACCCAACACAAAAATAAGTTTTCAGCATCAAGTTGACAAAAGCTCTAGTTTGGGCATATGCTTTTCACATGATCTATTGGGGCTGGGTATGCAACCCTATCCCACTAAATTAGAAGCAGCATGAGAGTTTTGAGAATCAGGAGACCTAACAGAGGTTGCATACAAATTGGCTACATATCTGCATCATGTTAGGACCAAGGTCTTGTAATTAACAACCCTACAATGACAATGGCTGTTGGTATACAATGCAAACTTATGAGACTGCAGAGTTGCTCCACAGTACATGTCTCCAAACACACAATCTAGTCTTCTAGTTTTTTGAAAAAGAGCATGCATAAATACAGAATTGAAAATCCACACATTGCCAATCAACCCACCCAACAATAACAACCCTTCAGCTGGAAAAAAAGGGCAGTGAGGAGTATCAACCTGTAGTCTGCATCCACAGCCATTCCACTCACATAGAGATACTCATGAGCACCCTGTAAATGGCGTAAAACATCACTGTCAACCAAGGCTGTCAAATTCACAGCTCCCACCACCTTCAATTCACGGTTTGTGTCCAAATGTTCCTGATCCACTTCTGGAACGGGCTCAGCCAACAAGCATGCATACCTGCACTGTTGCAACTGGCGAACTGTTACCCTAACCCTGATTTGCTTGGAGGAACTTGTGGTCAGCAGGTCCTAAGAGGAGAGGGGGGGTTTGGCTATTGTGATGGTGCTATATTGTGCACAGAATGTTGTCTCATCAAACTGACAGTGAAGATATCATTTAGTAATCATGGATGACAGATGAGATTGGAAATAGTAGCTGGATCCCATGTAATGAGACCCATCTATTTGGAGTAGGGACTCTACAAACTAGTATGTTGCCTGTGATCGATTCCCAAATGACCTACATCCAATTGGTAAGAGATGACTCAATGGACAAAGTGGTCTGAAAATGTGAGGGGACTTGAGAATCAACAGTCCAGATATGGTTTCTGAGGTAGGCATCAAGATCATCCAAATTCGAAAACAACTAAGTTCCAATATCCCACCACCACTGAAAAGAGATAGAAAGATCCTATGTGGAGGTGAAATCTGTGTTTGATGGGGCCAACTGGATAAGATCAATATGCCAAAAGTGGAACTCTTGTACATTTTGGAATTTCTGGCACATATGAACTGACAGAGAAAAAGGTGAGTGCTGAAACCTGTTAGGAGGTGACTGTCGAGCTTTATACAAAAGAGCACTCAACAATTCCGCCTGTTCAATACACCATGTGCCCACACACAGTCATCCTCAATACAGAACTCTCATTTTCAACAGTGAAGTGAGAATACCCACATATGTTGCAGCTGCACATTGCAAATCCTGAACGTAGCCAAATGTGGCAACAGCTGGTGTGCTGCTGTTTCATTTGTAAAGTGAAGGATTGGTGTTCAAGCTGCAAACTCAACTGGAGTAATGATATAACCCTCATTTGGCAGAAGACAAAACCGTCTGTCTGACAATTCATCAAACCCTTCATGACAAAGAGCCAGTGTTTGGTCATTGCAATCTCTTCTCCCCACCTCCCCCTAAGACCAAGTTGTAAATTCTAGCTTAACAGTTACAACGGCCATGAAATTCACCTGGGTTGATGTTTAAAGGGAAGACCTTACATAAACCTTGCAGGATTTTAAACCCACAAGAACATGAAAGATTGCTGAAGGTCTGGCCACAGCTGTGATTGTGTGGAAGTTAACTAGAAGTTTGGAAGTGGGTGATTAAGCATATTGCTCATAGGCTTTGGGTAACACAACTTGCCTTCTTTCAAACTGATGAATTCCATATAGAAACGATGCTGAAGACAAAATTTCTAAACAAGGTTTGTGGCGAAGAGGATTTGAAGATGAGTGAAGAAGAGAGGAAATGTCGGAGTCTCCAACCTTGAACAACTTGAAGAAAAGTTGATCAAACACAGCTGTTTGCAAATGGAATGATGAAGCTTGGATGTGCGCAACAGCTCTGAGCTCCTCGGTGTCAAATCTGCTCGCATCTCTAACCCTCCACCCATGCGAACTCACTAGCCCTTTTCCCGACACCTTCTCCTCGTCTTCTTGGGCAATTTCATTTAGGGTCTGCGACTGCACCCTACTCAAGTCGCCTGGAGTTGGAGACCTTGCAGCACCAAAGATTATTCCCCTTCTTCGTCTTCCCAAACCCACATCCATCTTGGTCCTAGCGGAAAACCTCAAAGCGCATGTTGTTGTTGTTGTTGTTGGCCTTCTGATGCCGAAGCCAATCGTAGTAGCACACTGCTGAAGTGTGGCTCCACAGCTCGAAGATCCATAAACAAGATGGTGATGTCCATGGCTCGAGGAGTTGAACCTAAAGAAGGCCATTGTTGCTCTCTTTTGCTGACCACAACAGCTATTGATTCTTCCCCTTCACCCAACACCTCTCTCCAGTCCACACCACCCTTGCAGGGCCCGATCTTCTGAGAGACCTCAAAGATCTCCGATGTCAAATTTTCTCATTTTCAACTTCAACAACATCCTCGGAATCTGCCATATCCAAGATTTATAATAGGAGCAAACCCCGACCCCCACCTTTTTTGTATCTTCTTCTGAGATCGGATCCAGTCCTGCTGTCTCCTCCTTGCTAGAAGAGTTTCCAAAGAAGCAGAAAAAAAGGGTAAATTACACTCGTCTCGAGCTCCACCAAAGATTATACCTTTCCTTCTGATAAGATCACAACAACAACAACAACAACAACAACAACACCCACCAAAAAAGAAAGGCTGTAGATCCTACATATCATCACTTCTCTAGTCGAGGAAGATCCACCACTTTTGTGACAAGATTATTATTATTGTGTACAATTTTGGGTGAGCAAAAGTGTCGATATCTTTTGTGCTTGAAGATCCATCATCTATGAAAGTTAAGCACTCAAGAGAGTAATTCCTAGTGTAAGTATTTGGAGGATATCCATCAATATGAAATTGTGCCTACTCCTGAAGTGTGAGAGGGAAATTATGCCTACTTTACTAACAGGTGTAAGATCCCCTACCACTCTTAAGAACTAGGTGTAAGAACCCTCACTCACCCTCCTCCACCAATAATCTCCCAATGTCTAGTTCCTATGGAAGATGCTTTCCTTGCAAGGTTTTTCCCCCTTTGTATTTGAAAGCACCTCCCTTTGGGGAAGAAGATCAATTCCTTCAAATCATTTCTTCAAATGAAGGGACCTTCCACATACAGAAGGTGCTTCCACCTATTAGGCCCCTTATTTTGAGAATCCCCCCCCCCTTATATCATTGCTTTTGTGCTGATAAATATCCGGGTATCAATCATTAGACTCATTGTCAATTTCACCTATCATTTTGCACTTCAATTTTTTAATAAACACTCCATTTTTTTTTTGTGTATTATTTTTTATTTCTCTCTCTCTCTCTCACAATACTACCCTATTGTGCCATTGAATCTAAATTATACACTAATTTTACTTAGTTTAGTGAGCTGCATTTTCGCTAAATTGTTTTTTAAGACAACTTACTTCAGAGCCACATCATTTCAGCTAAGTACTAATTTGGGCGGTGGGTGGGAAAATTAGTTTATCTTGATATACCCATGGGTATGTAATAGGGTAAATAAATGTGTACCTTATTTAATCGATTTTTTTTTTTTTTTTAATCATACTCTTGGGTCAAAGGAAGCCATAGTTGCAATTGAAAGCCTCTTGGCTGTACATTTTATAAAGTGATATGAGAGAATGAACATGTTTGCATTGGAGGAAGCCAAAGTTGTGATATATATATGTGCCCAACAGAAGGGCAATAATTAAATTATTTTGATGTTTGTCAAAGCTTTGGAGCCAAAGTGGAAAAAAAATTCAATTAAATTAAATATTCAACACGTCCATGCCAAACCTGCCCATGTGCTAAAAACATGCATTATGGGTGCAATGTACACATATCATGTTTTAATTTTTAATGTGGTATCCCAATAATAGGTTGAGTTTGGGGTTTTAAAAAAAAAGAGACCTAACATGCCCCCATGTACAATGGACTTATTATATGACACTTGCTAAGTGAGGCCTCTTTAGTGAGCATATTTAGTTCAGGAAATGTTAAATTTGGACTTGGAAACCCCATTTTATTCTTCGAACATGACATTTCCCATTGTTAGAAGCAACTTAAAACAAGGGGTGTGTCACAACGTAGCCTTGCCATTTACATTTTAAAAAGTATTTTAAGGCAAAAAAGAATTATGGAAACTCAACTATTTCACCATGCGAAAATATAATCTTCAATAAATCCTCCAAAAGAAAAAGAAACCAAAATCCTTCGGGATATTACTCTATAATTAATCTCAATTTTCAACACAAACCAAAATGTCATCTTTCAAAAATCCTCATATAAAAATGGACATATTACCCAAGGGGCCGAAAATAAATATACATTAAAAAATCATTGGTTGTACTAAGTCTATAGTTCTTGACAATCCAAATCAAGCGCCTGAGAGGTCTTACCTTTTTCTTACCCCATGGACTAACAACATCTTACTCCAAAATATAACATTTGAATTGAAGACTTGGCAGACAATACGTTAGTTTCGAACACATTGGCACATTACCAAATACAACTTACACAATATGTGATGACATCCCTTGGCATCCATGGAATGAAGATTTTGACTATTGCATGTCATCTCACCCCATGGGCATGGATGAAGATTTTGACTATTGCATGTCATCTCATCCCATGGGCCATTTCACCATCCTGAGAGTTGGTCATGTAACTTTTAGGGATTTGAAACCTTATTTGTAGCAATCAAGATAATTGCTATAATTTATCATCCTTGATCATAAACCCCAATGCAATGTAACAATCTCAAAAGCTTCAAACAATGGTTGCTAGGTTTATTGCACACCAATAAATTTTCATATTGTTGTAAGAGAGTTCAAATCACATTGCATTAGGTTTTTCAAGGCGCTAGGGAATTATTGCTAGCAATTTGGGGAGACGCCAAAGAGTGGTAGTGAGTTCAAGACTACTACTATTCATGTAAGTTTTTTTTGCTTTTTATTAGAATCCATGGCCGAAAGATATTTGTGGAAACATTTTCTTATACCAAACAATATCTTGCTAGGGTGCCTATGAATAGAATGGAATCCTTTGACAAAAAAACCCCTCCAATGGTTGAATATTACTAGAGAAATGAATGCAAGCTTTAAGTAAATTATATTGTGTTACTCCAATTTACAATGCAATTTTCTTTGTTAAAATAATCTTTGAGTGTGCTCATGTGGGGATTGATTATTTTTGCTTTTGAGGTGAACAACATGGGAAGAAGGAATTCATGTCTTTGTTTGTTTGTTTGGTGAATTGTTGTTTTCAGTTGTTTTCTTGACTTGGTTTGCTTGTTATCATAGTAGTAGGAGGCAATTGTAGTGTTGTTTGTGGTGTGATTTTGGTGCAAGTGTGGGTTGTAAAGAAATTAATGTTTTCAATATTTAGAAGGTTGTCAATTATGTAATTATGGTTTTACTAGTTTTTTGGGGGTTTTAAGTTTAGGGTTGACATTAGTCCCAAGTATGTCCATGGAATTGCAGGAGCATCTAAATTATGGAAACTTGGATAACCTTGTTTGCATCATGTTGTTTGAAGAATATTTGGTTGGGTTTCTAGCCTTGTTTTGTGGATTTGTTCACCATTTTCCTATTCTCTAAACTTTTGTAAGAAAAAACAATGGTGATCAATAACCTAACTTGATGTGTGTTGCATGCTTACATAATGTTTAAATGTTTGTCATCAAATTCACAACTTACAATTTTGTTGATGCAAAAAAGTGTGACATGGGGATTGAATTAAGAAAATAGGGTTTATGGTTTCAAATGCACATGTTATCATAATGGATGTAGACCTTAGCATAACTTATTGAAAATTAAATTCATGAACATTTCAATCTTGAAAATGACAATTCATTATCAAATTGTTCTTAACTTTTGAAAATCAATTACAACAAAAATTAAAAGACATGGCATGTTGAATAAAGTCATAAATTCATTTGGGGATTCATCATAGGAATTGACATGGTTGTTCATATGGATGTTAAGTTATCCAATGGTTGAAAAAAAACTCATTAAAAAAAATCTCGTACTATGCAACCATCCAATTTGTGACTTTATGCAACTAATTGTTATTTGCAATAATGTTTTGTCATTTTTACAACTAGTCACCATCCTTTTCAATCTATTATAATTATTGCGACTATGGTGCAATTAATTTGCAATTATTAAAATTTTCATCCTTCCATGTTGATTGATTTTTTGGGTCTTTCATTCAAGGAGAGGTCTCTATATCAAATTAGTTATAAAAGTAATTACAACTTGATTATCTTCATGTGGTATACTTATATTTTTGGTGTACATTAAAATGTTTTGAAATATTTTGAAATATATTTATAACCTGTGATGTATTTAGGGCATGTCAAGTACACATTTTGCATATATTGTGAGTGGGTTAGGTATGTTTGAAAAGTAGTTAAATAAATATGTAAATGAATAGGTAGGTAAGTAAGTATGTAAATAAGTAAATAGTTAAAATAGGTTAATTATTTGGTAAGCAAGTTAAATACATAAAACAAAATATTATTAACTACTAACTATATATTAACTTAATAGATAGAAAAAAAAATTTAATTACAAGTTAATAATCATTTTAATAATATTATTAATCATATTGATAATTAATTATTTGATAATTAATTTAGTTGATATTTTGTAGCTATTAATTTTAATAGTGATTAAGTATTAATTGTAAAATTTCCATTAACATTTATTTAATTATTTAAATTTTTAAACTAAATTTTACTAACTAATAACCATTAATATTTTAATAGTTTAGCTAATTATTCAACTACATAATCTTGAATAATTCATTCGTTCATTTGTTCATTAATAGTTACTGAATACAAGTAATATCTAATAGCTATTAATAATAAGTAATTTGGTATTAATTGTTGATGAGTTTTTGTTTTGCCAAGGTTTAGAAAAAATTTGTCATATTTTCAATTTGTCAAAGTCTAACCAACTTTTAATTTAACTAATGTTTAACTAAATTTTAATTTAGCCAACATATATGCAATCAAGTTTTAATTTAGACAATGTTTCACGAAGTTTTAATTTAACCAATGTTTAGCCAACCTTTAATTAATTTTTCGTTTAACCAACCTTTGGCCAAAAATATTTAAATAATGTTTTGTCAAGGTTTAAGCATAATTGCCATGTGAGATTAATTTAAGGTGACATAGGCTATTTTAATTAATAGGCTAGATTAACTAATAGGTAGTAAGTTAGGTTACTAATCATAAACTTGCCCCCTTCATGTATATGTGTTTTTAAAAATATTTTAACAATGTATTCAAGGTTAAGTGCGAATGAAATGTTGATCAATCATCACAATGCATTATAATACCATCACATTGTCTTCAATTAATGATTATATTAACATTTCATTAACATTTAACCTTGAACACATTGTTAAAGTGTTATAAAAGCATAGAAACATGGAGGGGGCAAATTTGTGATCAGTAATAGGTAATTAGATGTCAGTCGATAGGTAGTATTTGAGGCACCCCAAATTCTTTAGTAGACTCAATTGTGAATCTAAATGTGAAAACAACGGAAAGATAAGGAGTTGGGCCATGCTTTTTAATTCACCCCACTTTGGGGGTACATGGGCGTGCTAGAGCTCCGAAATGTAGACTACGAAGAGTGACAAACACTTCAATTACTCACATGGACCTGCACAAACCAAACAACAAATTGGTTAGTGCATAGTTGGAGCACTTTTGGTGCATGGACGAGCCACGGGCAAACACAAACTCACAAGACTCACCATGGCCTGAACTTAAACGAAGCCATTACCTTCCCCCTTATAGTATTCTTTGTGTTTGGCCACAAGGCTAGCACCCAAATGTCATTTTGTCCCGGGACTCCCAAGTGAAAGTCCTGAAATTCCCAAAATTGGGACTCCCACAACTTTGGAGGCCCATAACTTTGTTTAAAGACCTTCGATTGAGGTGAGTTTTTAAGCGAAGTTTTAGCCCTTGTCAAGAGCTTTCCAACGGTATGTGGCACGCCACCTGTATGCAAGGAAATCCGGGTGATTCCTGACTTTTAGTGGTCGATAGTCAAATTGCATTGCTTTTATCCATAACTTGTATTTTAGGTATTCAAATGGGTCATCTGAGCCCATTTTAGACATTTACGTTCCAATAGCTTTCCAATGAAATAAGGAATTCATTAATTCAATGAATTTTGACCCTTGCAATCGCCCTCCAAAAATTCAGGAGCCCATTGGGACTTTAACTCATAAAGTGGGAGCTCATTTGGGAGTGTGGAGGTTTATTCCCTCACACTCTCTTGCATTCCAAGGAGTCATCATGGTGACATCATTTGCAACTAAACACTTATGCATTAAGTGTTTTTTAATCGCATTTATTGATTATAATTTATTTTTAATCATAAATTATAATAACAATTTGAGATTTTTCTTTTAATGAATGCTAACAAAGTTGGGGACACATCATATATATAAGTTAAAAAAGACCAAATTATTGATGGGTTGGTTTATTATTGTGTGAACTTGGGGTATGAAAAATTTGAAACAATTTGTTTTCAATAATTTTTAATGAGCTCAAATTGGAATTTGTAACAATCAAAGCACCAAACACCTTTGGGTTGTTGAAATACTAGCCAATTATCCAATTTTGTTTAGGTCATAGTAGGTTTGCAAGTGATCAATGTTCTAATCTTTAGGTTTTTGTTGATATGATATTCACGATTTGCAAGTTAGAATGGAACATTTTTGTATCCATAATGGAGTCCAAAATTTTTCATAATGTATTTTTTACATGCCAAAAATATAAAATTTTATATTTATAAAATTACTCTTCTTTTCTATAAAATAATGCCACATGTCACTATATAGCATAGCCTAAGTTTCATTTTTTTGAAATTTTTTATCTCAATTCCAAAAATGTGAACATGAAGGATTTTGCCTTTTTCATTGTTTTTGGGTGTCATTAAAAGTTCATCAAACTTTCATATGATATTGAAATGGTTAATAATGCTTCATTTTGAATTTCAAGTATAGGTTTTGAGTTTTGGAGAGAAAATGATGTTATTTTACTACAAACTATGATTATAATGAATCCATTTCTAACTTATTAAGGATTGTGACATTGTAACTTGTCTATGGTTAAAAGTCCCCCATGTGATACATAGAAATATTTATTTTAATGATTTTATTTTTGTATCACAATAAATTATATATAAATGAATCTTTTTTCATAAAATGAACAAAAAAATCAACATGAGACATAGTTCAATCCATGAGGGTGTAAAAAAATTGATGCAATGATGTCCAAAAATGGACATTCTAGCTTGTAAACACCCTAACATGTACTATGAAAATTAAAGAAGATTAGTTAAAAAAATTATAACATGCCAAGTAACACGCAATGATAATTAGAAAATTGTGAAAGGGCGACAAGATGTTGTGTGCATTTATTGTGGTGAAGAAGTTGGCCTTGTAATCTTAAAAGACTAACACAAGGGTTGCGATCATGCACCCATCTTCCCGAATTCAACTAACCATGTGCAATTGTTGATGTACCCCAATTTCAAGTCTACTCAAAAAACCAATTAAGGAATTAAAACAATTGTTAATTGATAAGACATAAAGTTTTCATTTGCACTTAAAACCCAAGCAAAAACTAATGAGGAGAAAAATTGAAAAATCAAAGCAAAAGAAATCATTAGACAAGTGTGTTCACTTAAAAAATTTGATGTTTGGTGTGAGCAACATAAAGGTTTCCCTTACCTTCAACTTATTTTTGTCTCTTGTGTTCTAATGATACTCCAAATGGCAAAGGAAGGTGATGAAGGTGCAAATTGCAGATTGTTAATTTAACCAAGTTATTAAAGTTTTGAAAACTCCTTTTACATAGGTTGGAGGCCAAGTTGTTGGATGTTTCATGAAACCTTACCTCTATTCTACTAATTGTGGACTATGGTAATTTATTCATTGGGTTTACCCTAGAAACCATGGAACTCACTTGTTGAATTTTTGTGTAGATTGTGAACAACATGCATTATATCAAATACAAAGGTTACTTTGTTCAAAGGACCATGGCACAAAAGGTAATGTTATATAACTTATGTTTATTCAAAAAAAAAATTTGGTAGAGAGGTTAAAACTACATGGACACCAAAAAGGTTAATAACATTATTGTTATTTGGGAAAATCTTTTAATGAAACACACCTTGGACATTGTTCATTGTGAATTTTTTTTTGCAACAACATGATTAAAATGATATTTGGGGAGATAAACACAAATGTTGTCCAAAAACGACATGGAATCAATTAACAGTTGACCTCATCTATGGTTATGACAAGTAGCCAATGGGTTTTATATTAAGCTAATTGCACCCTATGTCATGACAAATGAGGAAAAAAAGATGTTCTTACAAACTTTCAAAAAGCTCAAGACCCCAATTGTTATAACCTTAGCCTTGGGCTCATAACCAAGGCAAGGGCTTGCAAAGGTGTGGGCCAATAGTGAAGCTTGGGAGTCACATTTCATGTTCCCGAAAGTGTAGGAAAATGTGAAGGAATGAACCCCCACACTCTTAAATGAGCTTTCACTTTGAAAGTTGGAGTCCTGATGGACTTCTAAAATTTTAGAAGGCGATTACAAGGGTCAAAACTCATTAGATTGAAGAGTTATTTATATCATTGGAAAGCTCTTGGATTGTAGATGTTTAAAATGGGCTTGTATGACCCATTTGGGTACTTAAAATATAAAATATGGCTAAAAGAAAAGCTGGGAGTCGAAGTGCCAATTTGATTCCCAACTACTAAAAGTCAATAATCACTTTAATTTACTCACGTTAAGGTGGCGTGCCGCATATCTTTGGAAAGATCTTGATGATGGCTACGACTTTGCTTTAGACCTCATCTAAATTTGAAATCTACACAAGAAGTTAAAGGCCTCCAAATGTCGTAAAAGTCCTAATTTCAAGAATTTCGGGACTCCCAAGTTGGGAATCCTGGGACAAAATGACATTTGGGTGTTGGCCCTGTGACCATGCACAAAGAATATTATAAGGGGGAAGGTGGTGGTTTCCCTCAAGTTCAGACCATGGTGAGTTTTGTGAGTCCATGTTTGCTCGTGGTTCGTTCGTGCACCAAACTATGCATTAATCGATTTGTTATTTGGTTTGTGCAGGTCCATATGAATAATTGACCCACTTGTCAATCGTCCTACTCCATATCTTGAAACTTCAACACATCCCTCTACCCCAGAAATGCTATGAGCTAGGGAGCGTGCCCAAATTCCTTATCCTTCCATTATTTTCACCTTAGATTCACATTTGAATCTATTAACAAGCTTGGGAGTGCGTCACAACAAATTGTGCAAGAGCGTTAAGAAATAGGGTACAAAAGGATAAGAAGTTGAAAGGATTAAAATGACATGATTATCACATAATGTTACAACAAATATTTCCTCTACCATTGTACCTTGATGTAAAAAAGAGACCTAGATGTGTCTTATAAGTGACGCGCTCCCAAGTCCCTAGTTAGCCCCAAGTTGGGGCTAAGTCACTCAAGTTGCGGAATTTCTGGGACTTGAGGCACGCGCCCAGTTTCTAGCACTAAAGGGGGTGAAAGGGGCGTGCTGAAAGCTCCGAGATTAGACCAGGAAGAAGGACAAGCTTACGCAATTATTCAGTCATGCATCAAAATCCAACCAACAAGTTGGTTAGAATTCATTCTGCACATTTTCAGTGTTGGGACAAGCCATAGGCGACCTTGGACTCACTTGACTCACCACGGCCCGAACTCGGGGGAAGCCACCACCTTCCCCCATATAGTATTCTTTGCAACTCTCCGCCGCACTTGCATCCAAATGGTTCTTTTTCTTGGGACTCCCAAAGTGGAGTCCCGAAACTGTCCCGGTTTAGACTCCCGGGACTTTGGGCGTTCATAACTTTTCGCCCTGAATTCGGATTGGGACGAGGTCTGAACAAAAGTTGTAGCTTTCCTTGAAAGCTTTCCAACGGTGTGTTGCACTTCACCTGCACACCCTGGAATCAGGTCGATTCCCGACTTTTAGTGGTCATGAGTCAAACTGCCAATTTGACTCCTGGCCCTTCTTTTGACCATAACTCGTGCTACAGATGTCCAAATGGCTCATGCAAAGCCATTTTGGACATTTACACTTCAAGACCTTTTCAACGGTATAAATAGCGCCTCAATGCGAGGTGTTTTGACCCCTACAATCGTGCTCTAAATTTTTGGGATTCTCTAAGGACTCCCAAGTCTCATTTTCGGGAGTGTGAGTGGCGACCTCACAACTCCCTCAAAGTGGGGTTGCGACAATAAGCCTAAGTGAATATTCAAAAAAAATTATGCAAAAATAGTTTATCACATTTGTTTAAATTAAAACATTATTATACGGCATGTGATAGGCGGTGAAATATCATCTTGTGTTGTACTAACCTTTTTTTCTTTATGTGTTTAGGTTCTGATCCATCCTACATGGGTTTACTAATGTTACCCCAATTGATTAAAAAACTTGCCCTCCCCTTTATGTGGTGTGACAACTTGTAATCCACTGTTACACAATGTTAGACCATTGATTATACCCTTGTAAACCTTTAACTCAATATGGCATGACGTGGAAATACTCATTAATTTAATGTTATAATAGTTACAGTGATTTACAACTTTGCAAATATCTTTTAAAAGGATTATAGATTTGGTTTGTTTCAAGTTATATCAAAACCCATATATTGGAACTTATGAAATTTATGTAATGTTATAATTTCATGTAGATTGGAATGAAAATTCTTTCATTTGAAAAGTTCATCTTGTTTTATGGAACAAAAATATGGGTTGAAATTTTGGAATAATCTAGTACAAATTTGAATTGGTTATTGTCAATTTGCCAAAAAGTTGTGAATTGTCAATTTCATATTGATTTCATTTTACTAGTAAAAGGCCCCCCTTTTTTAAGTAAAAGTTTTCAACTAGATGTGATTTGCAACAATGTTGCAACTAGATTTTTAAAAATTTAAAATAGAATAATGGCAATTACCAATTAAGTCAATTCATTAACTAAATTGGTATATAATTGAAAGTAATTTTCAACTAGGTGGTATTTTGTCGAATATTCCACTAAATAATACTAGCATCATCAATGTCTCCACGTTGAAATGTTACCATGTTGATAAATAGTGAAAAACAAGTCTTGACTAAAAGGTCATTATTGAAATATTCATAACATTTAAAGTTCTTTAGTTGGCACATAGTCAAGATATTAACTAATGTTCAACTATTTCGGTGACACCTTCAACACATGTACAAATGATAAAATGTAATAAAAGGGATGGATGAAATGCAATCTCATTTTCAATTTTGTTGCAATTATCATTCAACTCGATTAAACAATTAATATATGATTTTTTTATACATATGATAGATACATGTTAATATTTATGCTAAATTATGATAACATTAAATTACATGTAAAATTTATGAGTATAATTGAATGGTTGTGTGATGTAATTTTTGTGATGCATATAATTATTTAATATAAATTAGTATTTTAATCTTATATATGTTCAAACATGTAATATTTGATTTTTATGTAGATTAAATTTAGATTACAACATATCAAATAATGATATATAATTAATGATTATATTGTGGAATTTTAATGTTTATTCATTTCTTCTTATGTGATAGCTTACTATTTATTAAAAATTATGATCAAAATTCATTAAACTAGAATCCCATGTAAATTCTATTTATAAATATAAAAGGTTATGTATGATGAATTTTTTTCCATTTAAATTATAAATAAAATCTAAAAATAAAATTTAGTAAATTGAAATATAAGTTGGAAACAATGTGCATTAACATACAAGTTGACAGTAATATATTCAACACATGTAATGATAGCTTTTTTTATGTAATTAAAATTTTCATCTACAACAAAAATAATCAAACATAATTATGATTATTTGGAATTAATGTAATGATTAATTTAATTTTTTATTAATGCAATGAAAAATTTATTTGAGATTAATCTAATAATTAATCTAATGTTAGTTATTGGTTTGAATATATCTAAAAATTATTTATTTCATTATCAATCTATTTTATATTTAATATTAACAATAATTGGCATAATTAGTATGAACATTTAATAAATAACTATGTAATTTAGGAAAATATTTTTATTTTAGCAGTACAATATTTATCTCAATGTTTTTATTTTTATATTTTTATTCAATGTAGATTATATTAATTTTTACTAGTTATAACAAGTTAAATAATAGTACAAACTAAAATAGTTAAATAATAACCTAATTCATATTATCTAAAGTAATATTAATAAATAATAACACTTTAATAAATGAAACATTAATATTTTATTATAATATTATAATTAATTATATAACATGGAACTTCTTTTTTTGTTGAATATTTATTACATTTAATCAACATAATGAACCAAACCTAGGCTAGGTAAACTATTAGTTTAAGTTTAGGTTTAATGAAATTAAAACTAGGTCTTAATTCAATTCGAGGTTGCAATTAATTAAATTGCAATTACATTACCACAAGATTACAACTAGTGTTGTGCAAGTATATAGATTTACACATATTAGGCTAGTTTGGTATGTCTAGTATCATGGAAGGGGGGTATGAATATGGTCTGGGTATGTAATTAGAATGATTAAATTAGGTATAAATCTGATATTAAAACCTAAAATGTGAGACTAAGTATAAATTTGGTACTAATCTTATTTTTAAAAATTAATACTAGTGCATATCAACCTTGGTCTTGGTATGTTTTCATGATAGTCAAAAAAATTCCAAACCTTAAACAATGCCCCACAATGAACCAACAAAAACAAACAATGTTCCATAATGAACCAATAAATACAAAGAAAATATAAACATTGGCACCAATTACACATTGAACCATGCATAAACACATTATATAAATGATTGAAAATTGAGATCATATTTGAAATCTAAAAAGTTTGAAGTTTAAAATGTTATAAATTTTTTTAGCATGTGAAATTTGAACACTACACAAAATTGATACAAATTGCAAAGTTAAAACTCAAAATGCAAATTGCAAAGACAAGTTATAATCAAATCCATGTCTAAGGGGAATATAATGTAGCAATTACAAATCCTCCTCAAGTAGCCATATTGGTCAAATTTTTTTCATGGGCTTTAAGAAGGTCTGTTTTAAAAGTTAAAAACTCCCCAACATCTTTTTTGCAAAGTGGCAACCAATTCGCACATCTTTTGCCTAGTTCTTGTATATCATGATGAAGGCATCCAAGTTTGTAAACCCAAATCTACAACAACACGGATTAGTCAAAATTATAACCATAGAGAATGTCCTCTCTGTTTCAATATATGAACTAGGAATTTGCCAAGGTTTGTTTATAGGCCACATTGGGATATAGCCTAGCATGTTCCCATGTATAAAATCATGTATAGAAATTTACATTTTTGTTTCAAGTTGAATTTTTGGTGTATTGTTGTTATGTGTATATATGATTGAAAATAAGTTTGCATATTCTAGTAAAGTTGTGTATGCACATTGCAACCACACATGATTTATTCTATTTTTCAACAATAAGTTTGGAATTTGTGTGTCATAGTATGATTGAGATGTTTCAATGTCCAATATGAGTTCACATCAAAAAATGTTTTTTTCTTAGCCTTGTTGGTTTCTATTTGAAGCTAATCTAGAATTTAATTGAACATATTAAATAGTGATGTAGACATGGGATTACCTTATTGTGGCCATTTTTTGGAAAAAATATGTGAACACATTTAATTAGAATGAACATCTGCTAGGGAATATTTGTGGATATTACATTCTTTCAAAACATGCATGGGAGCGAGTTCTAGAAACACATATAACTATGTGTACAAAATTTATTTTAAAAATGTCATGAAAATTATTTGGTGGTTTATATAGTACAATGTTTACCTTTTTTTGACATCCCCACCAATAACCAAGGCTACAAGTCAAAATGGTTGGTTCATGTTTATGATATTTCATTTGATATTGTCCATTTATAATTATAAACAAATCAATCTCATGGTGTTAATTAAATAACAACACACATGTATTATTCATTGATCATCCATGTTTTATTTACATTCATCCATTTAAAATTATTTTTTTTCATTTTAACTAATGTTTCCAAGCTCCATGTTCATGCACAAGCCATCTTCCATAGCTCCCAAGGCCCTTCAAAGGTGGGAAACGTGGTCAAGTTAAGGTATTTACAATAGTTGAAAGTGAGGCTAAGTTGTTCTCCTTACAACAACAAGCAAGGAAATTGACAATTCCATTTCACATTACCATTAATGCTAGATTCATTAGATGAATCCCAACTTAAGGATTGTAATGGTTCTTCTAGGACTTATTGACCTTGTTGATCATGTTACAAGTCGATTAAAACTTTACTAATTTTCAACACAAATATATGTATTTTTCAAATCAAGCTTAAAATATTGGACCCTTGGATAGCCAAAAGCCATTATAAAACTCACCAATACATTTGCAAGATAGAGAATAAGAAGAATATCAATGAAAAAAAAATCCAAGCATAAGTGTTGGTAATTAAACTAAGGTGTTACGAACAATGAAGGGAAGAGACGAAAAAAGAAAAAGACATTAGTACAAAGGTGATGAATGAGGATTATATGTGGTGGGCTATGGTTTTTCTTGTGGTTCCAACTCATACACAAAATGTAATTTTATACAATAAAATGGTTTTAAAATTTATTTTAAGGTGGGGTTACCTTTAGGGTGGTGGTTCTAGGTTGCCCCTTTAGGTTTTTTTTTGGGTGGGGTTGTTTAAAGTGGTGGGTTTTTAGGTTGCTTTTTTAAAAAATTATTTTAAGCTTGTGGGTTTGCCTAAGGTAGGTGGGCTTTTTGATGAGGGCCATATTTCTTTCAACTCTTGGGCTTCCACGTACCCATTTCTAGTTTGGGTGTGGTTTTTCAAGATTATGACCCATGTGGCCATTCCTTGTCCCTCAAATTAAAAATGGGGTTCAATGCAATGTCCCTTGTTTTAGTTATGACATTTTTTTAATAATAATGTGGCATGGTTTATTACCAAAAACATTGTCAAACTTTTTAAACTTTGCATTCCAATAACATTTTTAACTCCTTGGTCACCGTTTTTGCCCTTTCTCCCTTTGCAGTAACTTGGGCTTGGATTTTGGCATTGGATCCTTTTAGTGCCTTCCATTTGGGTCTTCTTTGACCTCGTTTACACATACATTATTTTTTTTGCGTCAAAATGTGTAGGTTACCTTTTGTTTTTGTTCAGAGTAGCTTAGCTAAAATACATTTGATGTGGTTATTTGGTAACTATTGTTATTGTATCCTTAGTGATGTTTCATCCTTTCTCCTCAAGGTGGAGTGGTCATGCATGGGGAGATGAAGACACATCTTTGATGATTTTTATCCAAGGATTAGGAGGAATTTCAAACAAAACATTTTCTTTGGGTGTGTCGAAGATTTTGCATGTGTTACTAGGGCTTTTGCCCCTCTTGCGTTGGCTTTAATGTCATCAAAGATTATTTGCACATTATAAACCCTATGTATGTTTTAGATTCATATTCCCCTTACTCAAACTTCCTTGATGGATTTTCAACTAAACATAGATGTGGAAATCTCTTTAGATTCTTTTAGGTTAATTTTCTTGTGCATGTCCCATTGTTAGCAAGTGGTCCATTAAACATGGTTTTGGAACATTTTCAAAATTATTTTGACCTTAAGGATTCAATTGGTGGTTTCATTCAATTCCATCAGTTGAGTTTTTATGTGGATATTGGCCACGTCCTATAGTCTATGACTTGCATTTTTAGTGCCATTATGCTTTTGACTTTGGCCCAACCTTTAGGTGGCATTTAGCTAAATGTAGTGGGCAAAGTGCTTAAGGTGACCCACTTGTTAAACCTTTTTTGGCGCTCATTTATTTTCATGTTTTGAATTGTTATTCAAGCATTTTTTTCATGTTTCTTTCCTTCTTCGGCAGGTGATACCCATATCTTTGGCCTTACCCATGTTGTTCCTTTTGCCTTTGATCATTTTGCCTCTTAGTTGGCTTTTGTGTGGTTGGTTGTTTAGTTTTGCAAATGTTTGGTTTGGGCACCTTCAAGTTTGGTTCCTAGGTTTGCCCTCTCAATTCATTTCTATTACCTTATTGATGGGATTGGGATTAAAGGTTTGGGTTCCTTTTTTATGTCCTTTTTGTAAAAGGCTTTGGATGAAGATGTTAAATTTGTCATGTTGATGTGCTCTTGAGGTTAGGGGATATGTAGGTAGCATTTGAGATCCGCTCTAAGTGTTTCGTTTATAGGCTTTCCTTTTTGCTCCATTTTTTTCCCCCTTTTTCAGTAGATCCAAATTTTTTTGTTGCTTGCCATTTAATTTTTGTGTTGACATTGTGATTTGGGTGGATGGTGTTTGAACGTTGGCTGATGTCATCATCATTAGCCCTATTTGAACATATTTGATTTTGTGAATAGCTAGTTATATTTTGTGGGGTTGTAGAATTATAGTTGTGATTTAGACTAAGGATGGCCTTTATCACAACTAGAATTCTACAAACATGTTTGCCTTTAGCCATAAAGGTTTTTGGGTGTTTACATTAGCATGTCAATGGTTTGATTCATTTGCTAACATGGTGTGGAAAAATGAAAGGTGTTGGATGCTTTCTTTTTTTGGTTTTGAGTTCATTTTACATGCAAAAGGTGTTGGTGGTGTTGCAACGAATGCACGCAACCTCTATTTCAAAACATGTTATTATTGTAGGTGAAGGTTATTATGAGTTAATTGTTATTTTAGGTGTTCCTTGCCTCTCTTTATTTGATATGCTCTTCACGGCTACAAGGTTTGAATACTTGATTTGTTCATGTACCCTAGCGGTTTGCCCCATTTGGTGATTTCTTCGTTTGCCAGGACTTGGGTCCTTCCATCTTGCACCTTTTTCTTCCCCTTTTTTGGGGTGTTTTGTTTTGTTGTCGAATTGACAAGTTTTCATCAATAAGCAACATTTAAAGAAGCAAAGCCTTCATGTGTGTGGGTCCTATTTAATCTATTTGTAGCTTTCGGCTAGCATTACCAATGTTGGGTTGGCAATGGTTATTTTCATAGGCAATGAGTTACTGGACTTCTTGGACCAATTATTTATCAAGGCAGTTAAGGTATTTCTGAGAATTGGGTTGATATGTTATTGAGTCAATAATCCACAATGACTTTTCATGCTTTGTTTGGGGTATGTGTTAAATTAGCTATGAGTGTTTATTGCAGTCAATACAAGTTTGTTTTGTTAACTTATAATGGCTGGGGCCCACCCTTTCCATTTACCTTCTCCATCCTTGTTATCATCACATTTGACACAAGTAACCTATAACTATGTATGTTGACAACATGCCATCACCTTGTCATGCATGTTGATATCATACCATGGACCTGATTTCAACCTTTAGGTGTGTTTTTCTAGTTTTTGATTCCTCTTTTCTTATTTTGTTGCACCCTTTTTTTTCTATATAGTTGGATGGTGTTTATAATTTTAATTGTTGGAAACAAGTTGCATAAGAGCAAGTGCACAAACAAGTTTAGATTGCAATTAAAATAACATTTTTCAGACTCTGTTGGGTTGATAATGACTCGTGAAAAGGATTGTATGTTGGCATATAGACAACTTTGAGAAATGGAGGGTAACATGGTAGCTTTTTTTCCTTTGGATTGTTGGCTTTGGTTTAAGGATATGAACAATGTGGGGGTTTTTTTTTGGCCACAACCAGTGTTGTATCGATTTATTTTACATTCTAACTGATGGTGATGGCAATATCAAGATCACTTCTACTTTATTGCATTGCTGTGATTTGACAATGGAGGGGTTATCCAAGCTCTTGCCATGCCTCCCTATTTTGGAATTTGGTATTGTTGTGGTGACTTTAGTGTTTTTTAATTAGTGCAGTTCAAATCACGCTCTACCAAGAACGTCCAAAAGAGTTGCAGGTGTTCCTATCCTTTATTGAAATTGACAGTATTCATTTGTCTGTTTTGAACCCAAACTTAAGTGATGGCAGCAAATGAAATCTTGAGCTTGATATATGGAGAGTTTGTTGCCTAGATTCTTAGGTTTTGCTGAATTGATGATTGGCGACTTTGTCGGGTCCAACATTTCCTCCTCCCACCATGATACTGAAAGACCGTCAATGAACAACTTCTATGTTGTTTCTTCATGATGGCTGAATTCATAACACTGAAGAACAGTTTCCAATCCCTAAATCCCCAAGTCGGTTAACGTGTAAATTTTCTCCTAGCCTTCAGTCATCCTCAATGAAAATCTGTGGAAATTTTTACTAGTGAGCGAAGTTCTTGTTGAAAATTTTGTTCAGGGATGCACTGTTGACTTCAACTTGAATCACTTGAGATCTTGAGTGATTATTATCAACACACAAAAGGTTGTGGAACCCTTTGAGATCTTTTTGGGTGCTGAAATGGTTGTTTTGTTGAAACTAAACTTGTGGGGAGGCGGGTTGTTGGCCTATGCCAAACAAACAATTTTGGAATTGTGGATACCCAAACAATTCAAGGCTTAAAAATTTCTAATTCTCATCACCCAACAAAAAGAAGCGAGTCTAGGCTACCTTTTGCCTAATTTTTGTGTTGGAAGATGTTTAACACTCACATAAAAGAAAGATTGAAGCTCTTTTGGAGCAACATGAAAAATAAATCCAATCATTGATTAAGAAAATTACAGCCTTTCTTGAATCTTCACCATGAAAATGCTGGAGTAGGGAGTTTTTAAAAAAAATTCTAAAAAATAAAATAAAATTGCAAATAAATTCATTTCTCGCTTAGCATTTCTAGTTGATATGTACTTTGTACGAACTTTCAGGTCTGCATCGTCTAACACGTGTCGCTTCAAGGCGCCATTGATCTTGGCGTCGACAGCCTTTAGGGTTTGTAGTTTGTACAACAACACTATCATTTTGCGCGACGAGCGCTGGATCTTGGAGCAATTGCGATTGATGGTTGCAGCATTTAGTGTTCCGGGAAGAATTGAAGAAGAGTTTCCAATTGCGAAGAGAAGGAGAAGGAAGAGACAGTCTCGAAAAAAGAACTGGAGAATTTCTGTGGGTGTCTGTGGACGATTCTCTCAATGTTTTTTTTCCTGGAGACTTGGAAACTGGAGGCGGTTGGTTTCATCGAGGTCTATTTCTCTTCTTTTTCAGAATCGTTGGTTTTGATTAGTTGTGAAGTACATAACAAGGAAGTGCTGATTGTGTATTGTAACTATAATAGTAGTTTACCCTCAACCCTCCTTTCCGAGTCTTTTTTCTGCAAATCCCATAGCCTCCTTTTTTTTTCCTTCTTGGCCGCTTCTTAGCGAAGCCGATTTGGAGAAAAAGATCGAGGTGCTAGGTGGGTTAATGGAAGCTGGAAAGAGCGTTATGGCTATTGGAAAGTGTCAAACTCCGGCTCGTCTCCCTGATCGCCGTAATTGACTGAAATTGTGATCACGCAACGGTAATGTCTTGTGCAAGCATACATGTTAACATCTATTCGTGGCAGGAAACAGTGGATGTGAGGGAGTTAAGAATAAGAAGAATCAAGCAGGTATTGTCTTCTTTTGAGTTCTATCAGCCTCATGTTAGGGTTTCGTTGTGCTGTTACGAATTCAGTTTCTGATAGTATTCAATTCAGCTTTGTTGGTTCACTGTGGAAACTGCTTATCCATTGTATGTGAATATACAGTTGTTTTTTCTGTGTCACATTTCTTTCACTCTTGCTGACTGTATGAATCAGATGCTTGGATTTTGGGCTTTTCTCAAGCCTGAACTCACCACATTAGTATAGTAATAAATTTGTGCTTGTTTGTAAGAAGCATTATGTTGCGTCAGTTTTAAATGAGATTGATCCTCTCAAAGGCACTTATGTAAAGTCAACTTTGTTGGAATCTGAAGTTTTCAGTCTCCATAACTCTTTCAGTACTGCAAATTAGTTCAAATCCACTTGTCGTGAAGAACAATCTGTGGTGTCCTGCATGTGGGTGCGTTTTTTGCATTACCACTAAAAATGTTACTAGATTGGAGAAGCATGATTGTGAGTCAAGACTTGATTGAGCACAAAATCACAGTCCTTATAGAACTTAGTGGTCATGGTGTTGCAAGTACGATTCCACCAAACTTATTTTTGCTGAGTTGAATTCAAATGCTACATTTTTCTGGGTTTGACCAATTTGTTACTGAACAGGTTCAGCTCATAGGGCAGCATCTCACAAGTGATCTTGCATAACCCAGTACTAGACATGGCCAACTCCAGCTAGGTTTTTTGACCCAGTACTTCACATGGCCACATTGTGGGAGAGCCAAGATTCACAGAGTTGAGACTTCCCAAATCAAATCCCTAGGTCTAATTTAGACTTAACCTGTCAACCTAGTGTTATTGGCCGTACCTTCTTATGTGTTACTTGTAGATACTGGAGCTTCCTACATGTGCATGGACTTGTGTGTTTTGCAAGGAGTTCAAATTGCAATTCAAATATTGAAACTTAGTCTTACCAGATTGAAATTTGCACATGCAGGAAGGGTCTATTTGGAAGGACAACTATGACTCATTAGCTGAGGCAGACAAGTTTGAGGAATGCATGGAGCCTTGAGGATAGGAAGAAAACTTGGATGACCTTAATCTGGAGTCATGGCCACAGCAGCTATGGCAGGTGCAGCGGGTGCTGCAGTTGTTTTGTACTATACAGGCTGGGGTAATCCTTGGGGGGTCTTTGGACGCCGAGTGGCGGAGGATCCTTATGATGAAGGCACATCTGAAGACAGAGAAGGAGGTGATACTTCTTCAACTGAACGTGCAAGCAGAAGAAGAAGGTTGACAATGCCTAGGACAACACGACCTCCTTCAACTTGGTTTGAAGCTCTTTCAACACTATCGGAGACATTGCGGTTTACTTACTCTGAGACTCTAGGGAAGTGGCCCCTTGGAGACTTGGCTTTTGGCATCAATTATCTCCTGAGACGCCAGGTTTGGGTGCATGTCATTTTCCTTTTTCTGTCCCCTTGATGTTCTGGGCCTCATATCCTTCATCGGATTTTTTCTTTCTTCTCTTTAAACATCGTCTTGACTTTCCCAATGAGCCAAGTCATTGAAGAACTTGAGTTTCTCCAGCTTTGAACTGCCTTCATTTGAATGCAATGTTTAAACAAGCAAAACAGTATCTGGCATACTCACTACATATCTGCACGGTTCTATTCTCTTTGAGATATTACCTATCTTAAAGCTTGCATAACACATGAAGTCACCCTAATACCTGTGCACTATTCCAGTTCTGACATTAAAGCTGCATCAGAACCAAGCTAGGATTTAGTATCCAAGGACATCTGGTCAATTAAAAAGCTATGCCCTCCAGCTAGCGCTGATTTAAAATGACATTTGGCTTGGAACCAATGATAATGATATCTGTTAGGCCACCAGAGTAAACAAAACTTGGGTGCTACAACAATCCTAACTGATTTGATTTGAGACTATACACCATCTCACCAAACAGTGTATCATTTGGCCCATTGTACTGTGTGTGTAATTTTTGCACCAGTTCAAGGCAAATTGAATGTGAAGGAACCAATTGTGGAGATGACTTGGCTCTGTGAACTGTGGGCTGGCAGGGACAATTGCATGTGGCAGGAGTCTATGCAGGAGGCGAGAATCAGCAACTCCATGGACCTGGGGTGCTGATAGAAATGCGAGAGTTACTGAGGCTATTGACTTTGTGCATGCATTTTTCCAAAAAGAGTTTCCCTTTATTTTTGGAGGCTTCTGGGTTCAAAGCAGATCAAGTATTGCTGCAAGAAGGAAAGGCTGGAGTAAGGGATTCCTCAAACCATATGTCATCCTCCAACATGTGATTCATACATGAGGGCTCTTGACTGGAACCAGTTTAGAAGTGCATCTTAGCTTCATAGCAGGTTGGTTGTTGTAATGGTGTAGGTTGGAAAAAGAGGACATTTTGGGGACTGTGTAGTTCCCCTATTACATTGTTTCCTGGAGGGAGGTTATGGGAGATGCCTCTCTTTGTGAGATTATAGTACTAAATTGTTGCTGCTTTGGATGGGTGGTGCTTGAGACAGCTTTTGAAACCAGCATTCACAGTACTGGTTGACCACGACTCCCAGGTCATCCTTCTGTTGATTCGAGGAACTCACAGTATTAAGGATACATTAACAGCGGTCACTGGTGCTGTGGTACCATTCCATCATACGGTTCTTGGGGATGCTGGTGTTGTAAATCTTGTCCTGGGTTATGCACACTGTGGCATGGTTGCTGCTGCTCGCTGGATAGCTCAGCTTTCCACCCCTCACCTCTTGAAAGCCCTCAAAGATTTTCCTACCTACATCATCAAGGTTGGTCTGGCTTACTCTGGGTGTGTCTAGTCTTTATCATGCAGTTTTCTTATCTGTATGGGTCAATGAGTGTTGGCCCTGAGTGGGTGTGGAAGGGTTTCTGTCAATTTTCTTGCACAATCTAGAGGGTGTTCTTTTCTGCATTTTTGGTAGGATTAATTTGCATCAATGGCTTGCAGGTTGTGGGACACTCTCTTGGAGGAGGGACAGCAGCATTGCTGACTTACATCCTTAGGGAGTGTGAGGTTCTGTCATCAACACAGTGTGTTTGTTTTGCACCTGGTATGAGAGTCCTGTCTCTTTGTGGGCTATTAGTCTTTCTCTCTATATTTTGCATGCTTGGTCCTTTAGTGTAATTTCTCGACACATAACATGGCATGCATTAAGTGCTTGGTGAAGATCAATTTCCTTCTTGTGGGCTCATTTGTGCAGGAGGATGTGTAGGTTTGAAGTGATCGAGTTCTCTGCTTGCATGTATACTAAAAATGAGTGCATGGATGGATGGCAGCTGCATGTATGACATGGGAGCTAGCAGAGTCAGGCAGTTCGTTTGTGACAACAGTGATTAATGGCTCTGATCTTGTGCCTTGCTTCTCATCTGCCTCAGTTGATGACCTTCGGGCAGAGGTATGTCCTATTCCCTGTTGTTTTTCACTAGATCAGAAAACCTGATTATTCCTGAGTCCTAATATTTCAGCAGTGCTGTCTTGAGTGTTTCTCGTGCTGTTATGGTTAAAACACAAGTATTGGATTGCCTAATCTGCTGTGGTCACTGGGTTCTTGAAAGCAGGTAACTGCTTCGGCATGGGTTGATGATTTCCGGGAGCAGATAGAGCGCACACGCATTCTAAGGACAGTATACCGCTCAGCTACAGCCTTGAGCAGTCGTCTGCAGTCAATTGCAAGCCTCTCACGAGCAACGCTTCCTTATTCAACTCTGATGGTTGCCAGAGCTGCACAAACTGGAGCAGCTGGTGCTGGTGCAATCTGGCGACCTGTGTCTAGTGGCACCCAGGTACCACAGATATGTATATTACCCACAATAATGTTCAAGTTGAGCTTCTTCTGTTTTCATATTCTTCCAACTTGTGAAAAACTGTTTATTGTCCCAAGCATTGGTTATTATTACAAAAACACAACACAAGCTTTACTTTGCATACTTGTTCCAGAGCTGTTGAAATTCTCGAAAGTCAAATGTGAAACTGCCTAACCTCCTTTTCTAAAATAAATATATATTTGCTAAAGAATTTCCATTTGTCACTTGTAGGTATGATATTTCTAAGGAGAGAGGTAGGCAATCTGGATTCAAGATTTTGTTTTGGTGTGCCATCTCCAGATAATGTTCAGGCAGGCACAAGCAGTGGTGCGGAGACCATCCTTGGGGGTTTGGTCCTGCATTGGCCCACGACATCGTAATGTTGCTGCAACAACTTCTTCTCAGCCATCTCTGGATGGAGTATCGACTTCATTTGCAGCAAGTGATAAGGAGAAAGTTGATAACTCGATTGTAGTCAATGAGTTAAGTAGTGGCTCTGTCACTCAGGCTGACAGTGAACTTCCATCTTCCAGCATGACTTGTGAAGTTGAAGGGGAAGACCACAATATGGCAGGTTAGGGTTCCTTGCACATATGCTGTCTATTATTACCTGTTTTGGTGACCATTTGTTGAGTCTCTCTGTCTTAAAGGCACTTTTTACCACTTGTCTTCAAAAGTTTGTTTACATAGCATGGCTATAAGCTCTATTTTCTTCTTCACTTAGTTGTGATATGCCAGCTGGATATGTTTGGTGCCTGCTGCTCTTCTTTTCTTTGTGATAGTTGAATTTAGAGCTTGCTGATAACCTACAAGCTCGATTGTTCCCTCTCTGCTGTGATTCCTCATCAATCTTAGAGGATTGGCCTGGGTTTTACTGCCTTTCAATAGCTGGTAAATTTCTGGATAGCTGATTACACTAATACTCTTGGCTACTGAATTACTGCAACTTTTGTTTGCCACAACAGATTTGTTAATTGCTATCACGAGTGATGATTAGCAAGTTATCTCATCTATAGCTGTAGGAGTAAAAATAATTGTGTCAGAGCAGATAAGGTATACTCAGGTGAATATATAAGATTTGATGAAATTGAGGCAATCCTATGTGTAGGGTTTCATGAGAGAATTGTTCATTGCAGCTATGTGGGAGGCTGGTTCACCATGGACTGACAGTGGTTTTCATAGGTTTTCATAGGTCCAGTTGGTTCTCACACACAATTACCTCTGTTTGTATGGTAATTGTTGAGTGGCTTCTTGTAGGGGGGATTTCAATAGGGTGGAATGCTGGATCTTTGTCTAACTACTTGGTTTGTGAATGCACAGATTCGTATTGGCAAGATTATATGAAGAAAAGGAGTATGGGAAATAAGTCTGTTGCAAGGGATATACCATCAATCCTGAGTGGGGGGGCTCTTCTCGAGGATGGGTACAAGGAGTTGCATTCACAGGATGGCAATGAAATGGAGATAGAGGGTGGCATTGTAGGTTCACCAAAAAGTGTGGCAGAGGAACTGGGTGAGGAGTTGTTATGGCAGCATTTGGCCCAGGAACTCCAGCGGCAACATACCACTGAAGGGGAAATGAGCCGACAAGTCCGGGAAGAAGAGGAGGCCGTGGCACGTGAAATTGCAGAGGAGGAGGAACATGTTGCTTCTACAGCAGCTTCAGAGTTGGGTCAGGTAGGCATGCAATTTCTTCTTGTTTGCCAAAATATTATCTATTCATGTAGTTCAGAACTTGGATGTTTGAGAATGGCTGAGTGAACTAGATGATTGCATTGGCTTATTTGTCAATGCCTCTGCAAAGAAATTGCAATATTCAGTACTTGTCACCTTTGGGTTGTTTGTACTGTTCATGAGGCTTGTGTCCATTTGCTTTCTTTCATAGAATTCAGATGTGACATCAGATTGAAATAGTTGACCCCTGGTACCTGATTTAATTACCTCAATTCTATTGTTTATGATTAAAAAACATGGATTCTGTGATTTTCTTTCTGACTGTTCTAACATACTGAAAGAACCTTTATCAAGGGCAGCTAGCTCTCACAAATCACTGTGTGGTTAGATTTCATAGGAAGGAGTTCAACTCAATAGGTGACCTCTAATGCTTGTAGGGCCTCAGTATCATGATCATGAATACAAGTTTATAGGTGCATGCAACACTAGACCTATTATAGGGATCTAGATACTATGTCCAGATCTGTTAAAATTGTCATGACATATGCCAACTAAAAAAGGTTACCTATCCTTAGCCACACATATGCCACACACAACACCGCACTTTTGGGGTTGGAGGTTGGTATTGATAACTACTGAATGATTTATTTCCCTTACCTGCGGTGTAGTTCATGGATATGATCAAGAAGGAAATGACCATTGCTGTCTGGTGCACTTCTTTGTACAGGATCGTATTGTATCAGAGAAGGAGGAACCTGAGAATGACTTGAGGCGTTTCTTCCCCCCAGGTCGGATCATGCACATTGTGAGCCCTCTCATGGACAGTAATGAAAGCAATCTTGAGAAAGAAAGTGTAGATAAAAATATGAAAGTGGGGCTATTCTTAACAGATAGGAGCTTGTATGGAAAAGTACGGTTGTCACGGACCATGGTCTTCGATCATTTCATGCCCACTTACAAACGCGCGATGGAGAATTCGATTGAGCAACTAGAAAGGGAACTTTGTGAGACTAGTTCCCTTGAGCAAGTCAATGAAGAGACACCACTCCTAGAGAAGGCCATGTAACAAAGGGAAAAACCCTCTTGTTGCACCATTTTGTGGGTTTGATCAGAGAGATATCTCCTGAACATGCTCATTATATTAATTTTGTATAGTCTCTTACTTGTGGGACAGCAAGTGTCCTTCATTTCATTGCAAACCTGTTGGTCAAATGCCAATAGTTACTCACTTTGTGATGACATCTACATAGTGACAGCTGCCATATCCAGGATAATACTACCTTACTGTACTTGTAAGGACTAACTTGTTCATTCCTCCCCAGTTCAATTATAATCCTCAAGGCAACTTCTTTTAGCAATTCTGTGAACTACAGCCAAATTATGAACTACACAGTTGTGTAGGTGGAGTCAAAAGCATCTCCTTGTTTTATAGCTTATTTTTGCTGTTCATATGTTGTGATCTTGATATGATCTGGTAATGGACATTTCTGACTACTGATGTGAGGTTGTGTAAAATCCCCATATTTTTATGTTGATATAATCCACACAGTATGTTGATGGTTTTGCATGTGGAGAAAATGTGAATGGAGGATTTTGAACATCTTGGAGACAGATCTGAGGTGTAAATCTATTGGACTACATGATGAAAGTTTGGTTGCAACATACTTCAGTTTGGGGGGAGTTTTCAAAAGGTCTAACAAAGATCTCTGAATGCAATTCTCCTTTGTGTACAAAATATAGGAAATTTCTTGTGTGATCTATTATGTAACAATGTCATCAAAGTGGCCTGGTTGGAATACTAATGTACAGAACTGGGTACCTCTTCCCTTTGACAACATGAATCTCCAGTTCAGGTTTGGTGAAGCTAAAAGCCTCAAAAAATGCATTCCCCCGGAGGTTACTTCACTCTGCAACAAAGGCTATGTTTGACAATCTCAATACATGAAGTGGTAATGTTTGGCACCCCTGGAGAAAATTGGGAAATGTCAAAAGCATATTGATGAAAGTGCAGGTGAATTACACCAACACAGAATGTGTGGTATTTGTAATATTTTGAGGAATTAGTTCAAGTTGGTGTGAAAGTATGACACAAAGAAAATAGTGATTAATAAATGGGAATGTCATGACATGACATCTATGCCCAAGATGGTTTTTTATCGTTGGATTCTTAGGCATCTCCAACTGCAGCTATCCAAACTTCCCTGTACCGCCAATTGAAGGCCTGGATGCGGGGGCCACAGTGAACCGGCACCCACCAGCGCGCCAGAGGGGGGTAACTCATATAGGGCCGGCCCTAACTACAGAATCAAACCCTTACCATTCAGCTGCCATTTTCTGCCTTTATGCCATCTTTCTCATTTTGGCCTCTCCCACCTGATTTTTTTTTCCTGCTTTCTCCATTTGTGTTGTGAGCTTCCCTGATTCCTTGAATTGTGGTGAGTTAGGTGGTTGCTATAGTTGTAAGCAAATCTTGAAGATGATCAATTTGTTGGCTTTGCCTATCAAGGCAAGGATGTTGTGTTTAGATTCATTATAGAGTATAGTAGCCTAATGGATTTTGGCCCCTAGGTAATAGGTCTATTTTTATATGAGGATTTTTGAAAGATGATATTTTGGCTTGTGTTGAAACTTCAGATTAGCTATAGAGTTATATTATCTTGAAGGATTTTGGTTTCTTTTAGAAGATTTTTTGAAGATTATTTTTTTCACATGGTGAAATATTTGAGTTTTCATAATTCTTCTTTTGCCGTAAGATACTTTTTAATGTAAATGGCAAGGCCACAGTGTGACACACCCCTTGTTGTGATTGTGCTGCCCTTACCTGTAGAGAATATGGCTTGTGGGCTGCATGGTGGAAGTAGGCCAAGTAGATGAGCAAATATTGTGAGGGATAGGGTGCTTGGTGATGAAGCAATAGTGTGAGATTATTTTGCCTTTAACCCCATGTACAATGAATGTTGTTTCAGATGTCATTTTTGAGTGAGGTGTTTCCTTTTTTGTCATCTTGTTGGACTAGTTAGTATGCAAGATCCATTTTTTGTTTAGAGAAAGGATGCTTGCAATGACATGGGCTTGTTTATAATCCAAAAGTGTTTTGCAATTATTAGAATGTTAGTCTATATGGCATGGTAACTTTTTTTCTTTTTTTCACAAAAATCCAATAAAAGATTGATGGCCGGAACCATCACAAGGGGGACAAAAAGGCAAGGCTAAAGAAAGGCCAAAAGACATACAACCCATAAGAACAAAAAAAGGGAGAGAGCTAGTCCCTTTTGTGGTAAGAAGTTATCTCACCCACGGCCCCTCTAATGTCACCTACATGCAAATCATGAGATCTAATAGTAATGGGAGGTTTAGAACAAGCATCACCCACCAATGCAACCTTCCTTTCTATAGCAGAGGCTAAAGCATGTTGAAAAGAAATACTAACACACTGCTTGAAAAATTGAATGCAAAAAAACAAGGATAAATGACTTGCTAATCACCTATTGTGGAAAAAAGATGGACACACTCCTTGATGAAACGATCCATATCATGCTCGGATGCACTGTGCACCGCCATGGCCATCAAAATAAAGTGGTGCCCCTCATGAAACCCTCTATACTTGCAGATCTTAGCAATGGCACTAAGTTTTGTATCTACACCTATTGGTCAACTAATGACATTCGAAGCCACTATCTTTCACAGCATGTCAGTAACCACCACATCGACAACAAAAAATTGGTCCTTTCAGGTCATGTAAAAATTGGTTCTTAATGAAACTCTTGGCATAAAGGTGTACCGCCGTTCTCTCTATACAAAGTGTCCACTCTCTCAAACAAAAACATACATGACGTTTTGGATGGCATCATGTGTGGCTATCCGCTAACCTCCAAACGGACAATGATTTAAGTGTGTGTTAGATGTGTTCAACTTGTATCCACACTCACACATGAAAAGATTAAATGCCAAAGGTTGAATCAAATTAAGATGAAAACACAACATTGAGGTGAAAGTAGAGTGTGTAATGCAAAACGAATGTATAAATGGCCTAACAACCAACCATAGCCCTTGCCCCCTTGCCTAAACAAGAACGAATGCAAGATTTGGATGCTAACGAAATGGAATCATCCTCCAAAATAGACCTAAGGGATGAGTTGTGGTGGATGTCCATAAAAAATGTTTGTAGACTTGAAACAATGATAACTATCATATTTTCAAAAGAAGGGTGCATCTCATTAGCTACATGAGGAAAGCCATCTTGCACTGCACGTAAGCATGATTGAAGTAGGTGTGGACCCCCCTCAACCTGAAAAACACACTCTTCCAAAATGGATCTATCGAAAACTTAAAGCACAAATATGGACCCACCAAAACCCAACTCCTTAAAAAAGTAGATGGGGCACAATCCCCCATAGAGAGAAGGCCTATACCACCAAAGGATATTGGTGGTCGAGCTCGATGCTTCACTAAGGGGCCTTGAAAACTCCCATGATCCTGGGCCCATAATGTCCCCACATATTTGCATAACTTTGCTATCGAAACTCACAAAAAAGAACATGAAGGAAAAAGGAAAATGTATTATCCATGTGAAATAAGAAGGTCAATGAACTACTCATGAAGACAAAACGCCTTAAACAACCTAGGTGTCTTCCAAAAGAAAAAGATCATCAATATGTGCCACATTTTGAAATAAAATCTCATCCAAAAAATGCGTGGCAAAGTCTTAAAAACCCACTGGCACACCCAAAATGTGTAAACCATCTGTGACCAAAGTGCAATTTTAAGGAATTTTTATGCCTAGAGAGATCCTTAATGGACTCCAAAGCTTGCACTTTGACACTTTGACCCTAAGCCCAATTAGGGTTAATTGGGTCAAAAGGTGGTAAAAAACACATGTAATCTCATTCATAGAGTGGGTATCGTCCACAAGGGATGGAAAGACGCAATTGGGGGCCCACACGATGATCTTTAGGAGAGTTCAATAATGGGCCAAAACAAATAAAAGACCTCCCAAGGGGTCACCTTACCTCATGCCTAAAGATGATTCAATAATGGTGACCCCTTCCACATGCCACCCATGTTGGTAATAAAAAGAAAAATGATCAACATAAAACAATTTAGTAAAGGTATAATGCTCACCAAAGGTCCCTTGACATCACACAATTCTCTAAAAATAGTAGCTCAAGAAACGTCATTCAAAACATTTTCGATGTCAACCTACATCACAACCCAATTAGGGAGTAGGTCGAGGAGGGTTCAAATGCCAAAAAGGATGGCCTCATAGCCTCCAAAGGTCAATACTCCAAACTAATGGGGGGATAAGTGTTCTTAAAACAACCCCTAAAGTTGTAAGACAATGGAGTGACTAATAAGTTGAAAAACAAATTTCACTCACGGCAATAGGACAAAGACCACCAATGTCCTTTGCCATTACCAATAACCTGCTAACCCCCAACATTAGGGCCACCAACCTAAGGATATCCCCATGAGCAATAGTAACAGTACCTGGAATAATTTCGAAAACCCTGAAGATGGGTCTTCTGGTATGAAACATTTCAAGAAATGCTCATATACCATCCCAAAAAGCCCACCCAAAGACAAATGGGGAGCAATGGCTAAAGATTGGGCAAACATAATCTTATCAATGACAAAAGTGTGTTTAGGCTAATAGTCAAAAATAGGTGGAAGGACAAGGTTTAAAGGAAGGGGGTGTCTTTCAAAGGAATAGTTGGTGTCATGGGGTGGAAAGTTCTAGCAACGCGATTGTATTCACTAACTCTCCTTAAAGTTAAACATTGATGAAAACAAGCGGTTGAAAAATCTTCCCATGAGTGGTGAAAATGGGGCACACATGAAGCATGTGGAGACTCTTCCTAAAAAGAAGACTAGTCGCATACCATAAACCTCTTGAGGTGAGTAGAAACCTTTCGTTGACCTGAATGACTTCCTTGAGTATAGTGCAAACACTAATGTGGCAATAGGAGGAAAAGGAACCATGTTAATTCGTATGTCGGGTTTCGAGCAATTCAGTCAAGGGGTAAATGAAAGCCTACTTGACCTCAGCCTGGATGGCTTGAGGGATTTTATGAAACAAACGTGGGCACATGAAACGAAACTCAAACAACCCCAAAATGGAGCTAAACTAAGCCCAAAGGCAACCCTAAGAAACAAGAAGAATAAAACTAAGGAGAATCACAAGAAAGGAGGACACTTACAAAGATAAAACAACTTGGCTAGCATGGGAAACAAGGTTAGCAAGAGGGTGAACACTCTTGACATGCTTTGAGAGGCCGCCTAAAATGAAAAGGCCAAAATAATGAGGACAAGGGGTATCTCGAACTGACAAGGGATGCAAAGAGGGAGCCATTCAAAAAAAGG
>Ga0116227_10000577_pt1 | contig 73097 bp, 58 predicted proteins | sample S1TSphgellanicum_FD_89693 | JGI IMG/M metagenome (GOLD analysis project Ga0116227, IMG submission 89693) | Host-associated microbial communities from peat moss isolated from Minnesota, USA - S1T2_Fb - Sphagnum magellanicum MG | ecosystem: Host-associated > Plants > Peat moss > Unclassified... | reverse complement strand
TACAAGGGACAAAGTGCTGCCATTACAATGAATTAGGTAGGTTGTCACCTGTCTATCAAGAGGGTGCCTGAACTCATCTGCTTGCAAATTGGGAAACGCAATTGAAGCTTGGATGCTTGTCACTTTGCTGCTGCTGTGCTTAAACCTTGCTGTTCTTACATCCAGCTGCACAAACCCACCATCAGAAATGCATACAACAAACCAGTCTTGGCAAACAATTGCACCGACAACAACAACAACTCAGATGGAAAAATGTACTTGATCCCAATTTGTGCACTACTTCTGAAATCAAATGCAGAAGGAAGAAGAAATATTGAAGACTTGTCCAACTCTTATGACAAAGAAGCTTCTTATGCCATGATGCTGAAGAAACCTTGCATCCTTGAACCGATAACCATCTCTTGGCTAACCTAGCCTCCTCCATCCCTCGGGACCAACCCATGTTTCAGTTTCTTCTACTGATTTGGAATCAACTAGTACATTATTGCCTCTTGGTACTCCTCTCCCGATTACTCCAAAGGAAGTTTGGCAAGAATCCATCACAGGGTGATCCTGGCAAAAGGATTTTAGAGTTTTGCTACAGGTACCATGAAGTGCAGACTTTGAAGAGAGGGATTTCTTCTCAAGCTCTCCTTCACATCTTGCATCCAAAAACACCCTCAGGAAAAGAGGAATACCAAAGATCCGAAGGGAGGGAAGAAGACAAGCAAGCATACCCGGACTCTGAACCCAATTCTGGCAGGTGGAAGCCCTGATGCACCACCCAATTTGCACTGAGACGGTGCGATGAAGTTCACAGCACCCATTTGCGCCATCATCACCATCTCCATCTTCTTCTTGCAAGAAAAATACACAACAACAACAACAATCCAGCCTCACCTAAAAAGTCCTTCCTTCACAATGACATCGTCTTTTTCTTCGTCAAAGAAGGAAGCTCAAACTTTCTCTCGAATGCAAAATCTCTTGAAAAAAATCTGTATACAAGTTGGAAAGATGGGCAGGTGGGGTATGTTGTTATGTGGGTGCAGAAATCGCCACAAAATAATATTTTCTTTATTCTTCCACCCTAAATTCAGGCTTTTCAGAGACCACAATATTGGCACTTTTTGCGCTCTTTTTTTTGCGACTGATCTCTTCAGGTGGAAGATCTCTTCAGGAAGACAGACTCTCGCAGATACACGTAAGTAACAGCGGAGAATCTGGGAAAAAGGGTGATGGTAGTGGACGGTATGAGCCTGCCTGCTGTGAGGGCAGAAGAGACAACATAACTTGTTACTGTCATGTTTGACTCTCTAGATTTGGATTCTCATCTGTTCTTTGTGCTGCTCAGGATTCCTGAGCCAAACTGTGGTGGGACCAACCAACCCCATCATGTGCATAAACCTCCACACAACGAAGTGTAAGAAAAACAACAATTGCGTGCTGGAATTTTTGCATCAATCTCCACATAACAAAAGTCTAAGGAAAATAACAATTGGGTGCTTGAAGTGCACATTAATCTCCACACAAAAAAGTCTAAGAAGAACAACAATTGGGTGCTGGAATTTGTGCATCGATCTCCACACAACAAAGGTCTAAGAAAAACAACAATTGGGTGCTCAAATAGTACAGCAATCTGATGCTCCGATTGTGCATCAATCTCCACCCAACAAAGCATAAGAAAACAACAATTGGGTGCTTGAAGTGCACAACAATTGGGTGCTTGAAGTGCACATCAATCTCTAGCAGCATAGCATAAGAAAAACAATCTGATGCTAAAAGAATTATGCATAAAAAATCTCCACCTACAAAGCATAAAAGAACCACAATCGGGTGCTGGAATTGGGAATCAATCTCCACAAACAAAAGGAAAAGGAAATCGAGCAAGATGTGGTGGTGTAAGAAGCTACCTCTTGCCGCTTGGGGAAGAATGTAGATGGATAGAAAACGGAGGGGATTTGAGTATAATGAGCATTATTATTGCGGGTGATTGATGTGCAATTGTTTGCAAATTTCTTATGAGGAAATGTTTATGCAAAATCTTGATGATGCTATTATAGATGTTGGACACAGAGTAGTGCAAACTGAGTAATTATACTGAGGAGAAAGAATGCAGTTTGACATAGCTCCTGATACCATTGACAAGCCAGCAGCTATCCATCTTCTTGCCCTTCACACCCATTGACACTGGCACCATTGATGGATGAGCTTTGCAAGTTCCAATCTCGGTTGTAGTTGTACAATTTGGAACTTGCAGACAAAAGAACAAAACCCCATCTTCATCTTCAGCAAATCAACCTCTGTTGAATCCAACCCCAAAAGTCACTGTGGTACCCACAGAAACCATGTCTCCTACCAACTGATTTGAGAAGAAAATTGATTTGAAAATTGGAAGCTCACCTTCTGTTTGTTGTCTACCACAGGCACTCCCCACCACATTGGCTCAGGCTGCTAGTTTTGCAAGCTAGCCCACCAGCCAGTTGCCCACTGCTCCAGATGCAGATACATAAAATTGTCTCTCCTTCTCATGGTTTCAAAATCTCATGTAACCCCATAGTATGTATGTTGTAAAGACCTGACACTCCTGCAATCCAACAATCTTAACCTGATGAAACCGTCCCATGTTTGATTCATTATGGAATAGTATAAACAAACAAAAGTTGTACAATATTCCTCAGCCTCTAACAGTGGAATAAAATGCACAACAATCAGCATGAATCCATGTAGGAGTTTTTTTGTTACATGGTCTAATTTTGTTCAGTTTTTACTACAATATTACTATGGAGAGGATTTGATGATGTACCTAGACAACCCAAGTAGTAGGAAAGTGGTACTACTGCAGGATTTGACTCAATAACTTGCAACTGTGCGCCTCCAAGAATGGCAACACTATACCCTTCCCATCTCGTCCAGGAGGAGATGGCAGTCACCCTCCTTGATATCTGGATTCTTTGACAGAACCACTTTGCTCACCCCAAATCCATCAAGCAGCTGCAAATGGAAAATCCCCATAAATAAGTTTTTGATGCTGGAGACAGTATGTCTCTTAAACCCTTGAAATCTTAAACCCTAAATCATTTCCAGGGTTTTACCCATCAGTAGATGTTACAGAAATTAGGAGCTCTTGTATAAAACATGCACTAGCCCTCACAAAAGGATATGCAGACAATTACAGATTCTTCACAAGCACTTACATCTTTGCTACCTTTAGATAGCTGTAGATGCAACTTGCTGATTTTGAAACTCAATGTAGACTGAGTCATTAAGCTTGCCAGAAACCATAGTTCTTGACTATCACTTGCTTGTTTGTGCCACAACCATCATTGTGCCTTAATCCTCTTCACCCATCACCCAATTGCAATGGCAATTCCTGGGCCCAAATCATCTTACTAAGGCAAGTCCATGACTCTAATTTCCTAGGAGAGCTTTGAGATGGAAATAACAAAAGCCATGGTGATGATGATGATTCAGGTAGCATTGGGGGGTGCTAACTAGTAGAAGCTAATCATGCTAGAGAACAACAAATCGTTGGATCACATGCCAATGAACAACAATGCTTGAATGTTGTTGCCATCATACAATGCATGCAAACATGCAATTCCATGGGCATGCTCATACACAAACCTTGGACATCCTGCAAGATTGTCTAAGGATCTTGTGCAACAACATGGAAAAAGATGTACATGCACTATGTCCAAGGATTTTGAAGACAACATGCAATAGTTTAATAAGAGCCAATCACACCCCATTGATGATTTGGGTATTCATTTGTTCTGTTGCTCATGTGAGAGTGAACGCACTGCAATCCATGATACGTTTCAAGATATCATTGTAGCTATTGCATTGGAGAATGGAACTCATGTACAAAGAGAAGTTTCTCACCTTTTCCTTTGCCTCACAAGAAGACAAATGGATATTGTCATCACCAAAGACAGTTTTCGTATTTTGGTAGATGTTGTCATTGATGATTCGACTTGTACAAATTTGGTGTAGCGTGCTTTGATGATGACAATGCATACAACAATGATTGTCATTGAAGACAAAACACAATCCTACACAAAGCAAATGCCAAGAAATTATTTCATTCCCCTTGCCATAGAAACCTATGATTGTTTTCATCTTTGTTTTGATTCCTTTCTAACTTTTTATGTACATGCTTGTATGACTCGCCATTAACAAACCTTATTGGTACCTTCAATGCTTATATTTCATATAAGCAACGAATGTTGATAACCTTATAATGTGCATAAGCCATTGCAATTTTTCAACGAACTGCCACACTTAATCACAATTCTTCATTTTTTCCACACAGACTAGCATACCAAAAAAGAAATCTAGCAAGTAGTTGCACACTCTTCTCCTTGTCTCTATTTAAGAAAGTGAAACTTCACCATTGAAATCATTAAAAACTCAAGTTATTATATACCATCATACAAAGAAAACTTGCCAAAACAATTTGATAGCCTGGAAATCTCGTATCCTTACTTAACATGGCCCCCTTATAATGCTCTTAATATTCATTAATCAAATTTGGCATAGCATCCTTAAATGTGTAGAATCTCAAAACATGAACAACAAGAATTTGCAGAAGGAGGAGCATAAAAACCATCCCACAACTAAACACCATTCTCCTACAAAAATATAAGCTTTCAATTAGAGATTGTGCAAACAAAGTGACAAGTGTTTCATTCAAGGGAGGTACATCCCTCTTTAATGAGGTGATGTTTTTGACTATAACAAATCACAGTAGGCACATGAATCTTGATCTCCCCAAGAATGGCTTCAATGGTTTAAGAGCACAATATTGCACATTCCAAATTAATGCCCAAATGAAATTGGGCATCGTTATATCATTTTGGTTACAACCCCTATGATCAACTGGCTAATGGCTTGAGATTATCAATTGATTATTTAATAACCTACCTACATGCATAACCTACAATTATTACCCCACAAATAATGAATACCTAACTAGCACCCAATTTTTTTGATATTGATATTGATAACCTAACCTGCACCAAATCTTAATTACCAGCTGTGGTAGATATGATAAAGTAATATCAACTATGTCCATTTTGCAAAGACCTAAGTAAAGTTTATCAATAGTGGGTTTCGTTTGTGTCAAAGCAAGCTTTTCATCAAGTGCTGAAGAAGCAAGGCAAACTGTGTAATCAAGATTGATACCAGAGGAAAGTACAACCAAATACTTTAAGTATCGAGCATTAACTTTGATGAACACATGCGGAGGCAATTTTTTTTTGGCAATAACACAAATCCACTATCAAAGACCTTACAAGTGCAATGCTCCCCAAATTGACCCAGAGAGGTGCATTAACCAACAAAATGCTCTTCAAGGGTAGCACTCAAATGAGCCAAAGACAACCCTCCCACTTGCACTAAATAACAATGGCAAACTAACATGCTGTTTTTATATGAAGGAATAACAATTATATGACTGTTAATTGCAAAGGCTGCTATCGCTTCTATTTTGTGGAGTGCTCAAAGTTACAAAAAAATACTGTGATGGGCAAATCAAAGTAGCTCCTTCACAAACACAATATGAAAAGAATGTGCACTCTCAACTAATAAATAGAAACAACTAATGCCCCACAAAGGCCCTTGCTTTATCACCAAGGCTAGCTCTGGTTTTTAACATGGTTCCAGTGAATGTACATCTTCATCAAAGCTCCTTTACCAGAAAAAACTTTGAACAATTTTAAGTTTCTAGTGGGCTGCACTCATCCATCAGAGAAATGGCAGCCTTGTGGGTGTGCTGCTCTCTCAAGAGTGACAATTGCAACTTGGCATAAATCTTTTAGATAAAAATTTAGCTTCAGAACAATGTGGCAAAGGTGTGCAGCAAATTTTCGAGATGAAATTTTCAAAATGAATTAATGATTAGCGGACATGTGCTCTGCTATATTTGGCCAACTCCATTATATGGAGTTAATGGAGTCAGTACAAGAGTACTGCTACTGCAGCAATTGCTTTCCACTAGTGCCGTTTGCCGGATTGTTTTCACCTTGGCATGCTAGAGACATTTTGGGTTCCATGCGTGGCTGCTTTCTGTGTAGGGTAGTTGGTATCTCATGAAAGGATATATATTGATGCTTGAATGCTTGAGATTTACAAGGCCTCAAGGAGCTTATTGAGGCCATGCAAATCTCAAATCTCAAATTTTGAGAACCAGGAAGAAGGGACAACTAGTACTTGAAAATATCTTCAGAACCAGGAACAAAACAACAAGTGTAGAGCAAAACAAGATAGAAACCCAACCAGAAAAAAGCGAAAGTAGTATGAACCAAGCCGAGAGAGGGGCGAAAAGGCGATAACAAGAGCCGCATGTATCATGGGCTTTCTAAGACCAAAGAAAAGAGTGTGATCACCACTGTCGCGGGCGGCAGACAGTGAGACAAAAGATACGAAAGACAGACAGAAACGGATGTGCAGAACAACCAGGCCCATTCCATCAAGACCCGCAAGCCATTCAGGATGAGCAGACAGCGTCTGCAATTTGTTTGATCTCTGTGTCACATAGTCGCATCCATATCACCGGCAGCACTTGTACATGCTTGCTCCTGGATGCCGGCTTAATTGTGCACATTGCCCTCCCTTTCCCCATTATAGCTAAGCAACCTTGAGCAAAAGACATATCCATTCCCATCTAAAGCCTCTTGCACGATGAAGGTGTATTACATTTCCGTTTTCTGGACCTCAAGACATTCCAAAAGAAAATAAAAATGAAAATAAAATCCTCATACTGGTTTACACGATCATTGATGGGCCAGCCATGTAAGGGTCGTCGTAGCTCGTAGAGAGCTCCTTCTAAACAAAACCCCCTTGTATTTCAACTACCAATGCAACAGGCTAACAAGAAACCAGAACCATTCATACACACCATATTCCCGCAAAGTAGGAGAAAAACACCGATAAAGTCTGGAAAGCAAGCATATGAAATTTACAGCGCCGAAGAAGAAGAAGATGACAAGTTGGATCGATGTCGAGGAAGAGGGCATCATTTTGTAGGCGAAACCTGAAGAACCTCCAGTTTTAGGGTTTCATGAAACCCTAAAAATGAAACCCTAAAAATCTCTGTAATTCCAGAAGGGAAGAACCGGGGAATTCAGAGGAGAGAGACGAAGTAAAAAATGTCAGTCCACAATATTTACCGTTTATTATTACCTGGCAGTTTGTTGTCATTTACCTTGATTAGTAAATAAACTTTACAGTGTAGATGAAAGAAAATTAAGAATTTAAAATTTTATATAATTCAGGTTAAAAGGATTTAGGCACCTACGTAACTATTGTAGGTACCTAACTAGGGGGTTTAGGTGGATAGGTAGTAGGTACCTATGCTTTATATCGAGGGGACGAAAAAACAAATTGAAACGCCGTTTTTGTCACGTCAACAGAAGCCAATCACAGGGCTTCATTTTTGGTCTTGTCCAATCAACGTGCGCCTTACTCCGCTTGTGACGTGGTCGAGAACCTGGGTTCAAACCCTGTTTGGGTGGCCTTGTCTTCGATATCCCGGGGCTTTTAGATACCCGGGTGGTCGTCGTCGCTGGGATTTGGACTGCTGGGATATCGAGCTCTCCAGAAGCCCTCACCTCGGCTCTCTTGCTTGCGCGGCGAGGGAGAGAAGAGCGGACGCAGTAGGAATTACGAGAGGAGAAGAGAGACACGGAGAGTGGCAGACAGATACAGAGCTTTGGAGCAAGAGTGGAAGGTGTAGAAATAACTTGGAGTTTGTGTGTTTTTCAAACAAAAAAAAGTTGTTGCAAAGGGAATACCTACGGGAACAGGATGGTGCATAAGATGTCGTCGGGGAAAGTTCTTCTTTTGCGGTAGCCGCAGTGGTGGTGACGGGGTTGGAGGGACAGAGAGACATAGAGTTTGTGTGTGTGTGTGTGTGTGTGTGCGCGCGCGCGCGCGCGGCGTGCGAGGTCAATTCGGCGAATTAGGGTTTTAAGTGGGGAGGAGAGGGGAAGGAGGGAGGGTTTTTTGGGAGGTTTGGTTCAGGATGTCCATCATGCAGGCGTTGAATAAACTGCGGCAGCTGGATCAGTATCCCAAAATCAGTGAGGATTTTTACAGCCGGACGCTGTCAGGGGGACTCATCACCATCGTTTCTTCCGTTCTCATGATCCTCCTTTTCTTCTCAGAATTAAGTAGGTGGTCTCTTTCTAACCCTACTGGTATACAAGTAGCCTAGTGCCTTATGGCTCATGTCTTCCTTCTTTGCAGCTCAGGTCTTTGGCTGAAATTCTTCCTTCATTGACGTGCTGGATTGTTGCGGAATGTATAGCCAAGTCAGGTGTAATCTAAACATCAGGGTCATCAGTGTGTGCACAGCTTAGGGTTTTCTGGCAAAAAAACTCTCTCAATGAGAACCACGTCGCTGGAGCAAAATAGAGTAGCAATCTGCTGATTCACATATCATATGGTGTCTCTTCCTGCTTTCTGATGAAGTTTTAGGGCTAGTTACTGAGAAGAACCACATTCTAACCATGCCCAAATGAGTACAGAAAGTGCACCAAGGATGACAACATCACTTTGTACTATCTTTGACATTCTCTACCTACTTTAGGAATTGTGCATTCTAATTGAATTGTGCCCTCTTTGAAGGAATTGGAGTGGAGGTAATAAGACATGATCCTGAATGAATGTTTTAGGGTTTGTGTGAGCTGGGGAGCAGGATGATCCTCAGCTTTGGAACTGTGTTACATCTGACATGAATTTGTTAAATTTTTTTCTGTGCATGGATTCTTTTATGAATAATATTTAGCTGAGTTTGTTATATTGTAAAGTTTGGTTTTCTCATTTGGACTTTGTTGGAGAGGGTAGGTTGAGAGTGTAGGGGAAGTATGATATCCAATTCTGGGATTTAAGGAAATTGATTTTGAACTGATCCTGAAATTGGCCATGTTTTTAATCTGTCTGAAAACAGCATGAAATGAAGATTTTTGGCAGGAGTGCTTTTTTGGTCTTGTTTTTCCTGTACCTGGGTGCTCTTCATTTGGTGTCTCAGAAAATTGGCAAGTGGATGCTATGGACAAGTATGTCTAATTTGTGGCTTGTGTTGCAGGATTATTTTTAAGTGTAGAAAAATCAAGTGAACTGGTCGTGGACACTGCACGAGGGGAGATTCTTCAGATCAATGTGTGTTTCTTAGTATTGAACCTCAACCCATTTAGATAATCTGTGTGAGTTTCTTTAGATCAACGTGTGTTTCCCTAGTATTGAATCTCAAGCCATTTAGACAATCTGTGGGAGCAGGATTGTTAGGATGGCTAGAGTATTCACAGCTGTATACATTTTCATTATTCCTAGTCTTTGCACATGGAGGAACTGGTATTATTGGAACATCCTATGTAAGAGAATGCAAAGAAACACATGGAAAGTTGAGGAATTTGAGCTGAGAAATCCTCTGGGACTGTTCTGTTGTTGAGTGCAGATTAATGTCACATTTCCAGCATTAGCATGTTCGGTTGTGAGTTTAGATGCCATGGATATCAGTGGAGAACAGCACCTTGATGTGGTGCATTTTCTTGAACTGTTTCTCATTTCACTTCTTGGGCTTCTTCTGTACTAGCTTCTTGGGGGCTGACTGCTTTATTCTGTACTATAATTTGAACATACATCAAGCTATTCCTTCTGGACAAGTCTATTTTATCCACTTATTTTGTACTGTGCTCCCCATATTTGGCTGGCTGGCTGACAGTGATCACATTCTGCAGAAGCATAACATATACAAAAAGAGGCTGGATCCAACTGGTCTCATTCTTGACGCTCCTAAGCCAGATGCTATCAATCAACCAAAGGTTTGTGCTTTGTGATGACATATATGAGTGGTTCTCTGTTATTGGAATAGTCCTCCATACTGTACAATGTTACTTATGACTTTGCATTCACAGACCCCATCTGCACACATACAAATGCTACAGAGGTGAGGAATGGTTAGGAGAAGTTCTCTTTATGATAAAGTGTCCTTGGTGGTTTGTCCTGAGACATGTTCTGTACTGTACTGATCATGAGTGTATTGTATGTCTGGTTGAGATGGGATTCAGATTGAGAAACCATTACAGAAGCATGGTGGGAGGCTTGAGCACAATGAGACATATTGTGGCTCTTGTTTTGGTGCTGAAACTGTGGGTTCTGTACCCTGTGATTTGTTGTTGTTGGATTCTTTGAAGTTGTGAGTTTTTGCTTATTTGTGTTAGCTTTCTGTTCATCAACCTCTTTCTGCTCTTCTATTCTGAGTCAGTCCTGAGTTGAATGAGGCTTAAAGCTAACTGTAAGGTGGATAGAGTATGAATGGTAAATGGACTTGTTTGGGATGGATGGGTGCAGGCTGATGATGAATGTTGCAACTCATGTGAAGAGGTCCGGGAAGCATATCGTAAAAAAGGCTGGGCTGTGACCAACCCCGACCTCATTGATCAGGTAGACCTTGATTTCTTCAGACATATGAGCTTTAGTCCTAATCAAGGCTCACACCTGCCTTGCAAGTGGTTCTAGGTTGAAATGTTGCAAAGTACATGGCAAATGTCACTGTTGTTGTCAATGAGTTTGCATTCTGGTGCTGATGGTGTGAAATTCTGGGTTTGGCTTGGGGGCTTGTGGACAACATGGCAGTGCAAAAGGGAGGGATTTTTGCAGAAGATAAAGGAGGAGGAAGGAGAGGGTTGTAATGTGTATGGGTCATTGGAGGTGAACAAGGTGGCAGGAAACTTCCATTTTGCACCTGGAAAATCCTTCCAACAATCAAATATGCATGTCCATGATCTGCTTGCATTTGGAAAGGACAGCTTCAATCTTAGCCATATAATCAAAGAAATCAGCTTTGGTGCTCATTTTCCAGGAGTTGTGAACCCATTGGACAGGTATCCTCTTGGTTTCCTCTTCTCCAACTGTGTTGTATTTGGGCTTTGATGCAATTGCAAGTGGCAAGAGAGAACAGAAAGAGAGTAGGTACTACAGCCATTACTGTATCCCTGCATCCTGAGCTTTGTCAGGGCATTGGATTGTGATGTGGAGGTTCACATGATGACAGTAGTGAGGTGGGCATGGCAGGGTGGAAAGGATCCAAGAAACACCTCATGGCATTTATCAGTACTTCATCAAGGTGTCTCCAAGCTCTTGAACTTTTAGATTTAGGACCACTGCAAAGTCAAATCTGGAAAGAAATATGTAAGAAAGGCCACAATGCTGTCTTTGAGATGTGATATGTTGGATGCAATCATGGAGTAAACTCAGGGGCTTATTCCATTCTCTGCATGGAGTTGTTACAGGTGGTACCTACTGTGTACACCGACATAAGGGGACGCAGGATTGTCAGCAATCAGGTGTGTCTAGTTATCTGTTGTCCTGAACTTTTTCATTAATTACAAAAGGAAGTTGATCATACCTTCTTTTCATTTGAGTTGGGTAGCTGAACCTTGTCTGGTTTTGTTTGAGGTGTATGACCTGAATTGAGTTGTCTATTGCATTTTTTGTGGCACAATAGTTCAAATCTGGTTCCAGTCATGACACTGTATGTTAGTAACAAAGCAGTTGGTAGCTTATTTTTTGTTGGCTTGCAGTTTTCAGTGACAGACCACTTCAAGGAGAAAGAGCCTGGAAAAGCACAATCTTTACCAGGGGTTTTTTTCTTTTATGATCTTTCACCAATCAAGGTGCGAGTCCATGGCTTTATACTTCTTAATGCTTCTCTTTTAGCAGCTTTTTCATGTAGAATATACCGGGCATTACTGAGTTTTGTTGCTTTTCAATATACATGTGCCTGAAGCACTATTTATGAAGGTTTCTATGTCAATTTCTCCACAGGTGAAGTTCACAGAGCGACGAACATCATTTTTCCATTTCCTCACTAATGTGTGTGCTATCGTGGGAGGTAAAAGTTGCTGCCACCACAAACTTGGTTCCAGTTGGGAAATCAACTTTTGAAATGATTTACAGCTTGTCTTTGTTTGTCTTAATCTTATGTAGGTTTTTTGTGCATGGTGTATATGGCCAAACAACTGTTCTAGATTTGCATATTTCACCTGGTCAATATTTGCTCTCCCTGAGTGTACATTATGATCACATTAGTGACAATGCTCTGTTCCTTCTTAGCTGACCATTTTGAGCTGCTGGGTTTGTCTGTGGCAGGTGTATTTACGGTTGCAGGCATAATTGATGCTTTTGTATACCATGGTCAACGAGCAATCAGGAAAAAAATTGATTTAGGGAAACATACGTGAGTTCAATTAGCTCTAGATAGATAGATAGATAGATAGATAGATAAGAGTCTGGTCCTTTTTTCAACAAAGGCTTGTAAATCGGAGGTGGGGTGTTAGGAATTTTAGTCTTGGTATGTGACATTATCCTTGTGGAGCAGTCTAATCAGATAATCCCCTATGTTTTTTTATCCACATGAGGGTTTGGTTTGAAGCTGATCTTGATGCTGTGCTGCATGGGTTTGGAATCTCTTGTTCCTGATCTGTTTCCAAAATCTGATATGCCGTGGGGAAAAGTGTTGGAAACTTGGGGAAACGCCATCAGGAACAAGGTATGAATTAGGCAAAAGACAATTTGGCTTGCAACACCTCTTTGTTGAATTTTAGAGAGTTTTAGGCAGCCTGAGACTTTGATCAGCGGAGACAAGACAAGACACTTGTTCGATCAGGAGCTTCAAAAGAGTTTGAGAGCATTAAAATCTGGTTCTGTGGTGGAGTTATTATCTACTTCACCATCTTGATCTCATGTGATTTCATTATTGCATGGTTATTGTTCATTCTGTCTTAACTCACTTTCTTAATTACGACCATCTTTAACAATGCACAAGTTCACTTGTGAAAGTACTCACACATTAAGGTTCTTGGAATCTGCATGTTTTCCGGCAACATGTAGTAAAGATTGCGATTCAATTATGCAACTCAAAATCGAGAGGATTTTTGTTTTGTTTTGTGTTTTTTCTGGAAGTCCAAATTTTGCAGCAGGTTTTGACTTGAAACAATTCTGTAAAAAATTCACGAAATTGCATAATTGTCCCCAATGCCAATCTGCGATTGATTGAAACTTGCACCATTTCCAAATGCTTCCATTTAAATACACTAGAAAGAAAATTCCAAAATTTTCCTGTTTTTTGGACGGAAATACCACTGCGGTCTTTTAAAGCATTAATAATGGAGTTGGCGACTTTATGGATTAAAAAATTGGGAAGATGAGGGGAAAAAAAACAGTAGATTGGATGGATTATGTCCTTCCTTCCAACGGGAAAAACCACGAAACTTCGGGAAGCGTCGCGTGGCACACGGAGAAATTATTAGGGTTTGGAGATTCTTCCTGCCTGAAGATGAGTCCAGAGGAATTTTGCTACAGAGCGCAGCGAGCGGGATTTTGCGTTGATTTCGCGACCAATTTCGAGTTCTAATGCTTGCTTGTTGAGAAGTAGGAGTGACGGCGAAGAGACGGCCTTTCTCCTGATACTACCTGCGATTGTAGCGAAACTCATCTACCTTCGACATCTCCCGTGCAACACAGGTAGAATCAAATCGTTGTTGCATCCTCTAGAGATTTGGCCTGACGTTTGGATCTAGTTTATAAGACTGAGAACATGGACCTGATTTTTGTACTGGGGAAGAATTTCGGGGACAGACTTGGTTTCTGCAGCTTTTGAGAATGATTTTTTGGTTTCCATTTTGGTTAGAGGTTTTTCGGTAGAAGTTTTGGATGTGATAACAAGCGAGAGATCGTGTCTGCATCACATGTGACAGAATTTTTTTCCCCACAGTACTTTCTATTATCGGTGAATGACTGAATCGGCGAGAGAGAAGGAGATCAGGTGCAAGGGCGTCCAAATCCATTTTTAGGGTTTTTAGGGTTCCTCACTCCATGGATACATTGACTTCTCTCTTTGTCCTATTGAGATTCTAGAATTTTTTTTTTTCCTTGCAGGAACTGGGGAGGAAAGGCGCCACGGCAACAACTAGGCATGGAGGAATGCTGTGCAGTATGTGCAGAGCCACTGGAGTGGGTGGCATATGGACCCTGTGGACATCGGGAGGTTTGCTTCACCTGTACTGCACGGCTGCGGTTTGTGTTGGAAGATAAACGTTGCTGCATTTGCAAGCAGGATTGTCCTTGTGTTTTTGTCACCAAGGTCTTTGCCCTTGCCATCATCATCGTGTTCTCACTGTTGCATTGCTCTTTTGAAAGTATCTTATATGAGGGTGACCCATGGAACTGATTCAGGGTTTGCAATTTTGGCAGGCATTGGGTGACTACACCAAAGTACTTACAGACTTCAATGTGCTGCAAGAACAACTGGACAGCAAAGAGAAGCGTCAAAGCGGTTATTGGTATGAAAGAAATGTGCGAGGGGTTTTTGATGATGAGGAACCTTTCCGACATATTGATGCCATGTGTCGGCTGTACTGCAGTGCCTGTGAAGGCATTGTTACAGCAGGAGAGGCTCTTCCCAAGGGCGGAGTTAAGAAAGGTCACATCTTCAAGAGCCTTGAATTGTTGCGCAGTCATCTTTTTTCAGCTCACAGACTCATCATGTGTGAGTTGTGCTTGAATGGACGAAAGGTACAGCACCTCATCCTTTGTCTTTTCTAGCCTAAACATTTGTGATTCAATACTAAAATGCAATTTGGTGTCCTGCTTTGGTCTGTTTGCAGTTCATGATGTCACCAATTTGGTGCAATTTATGGTGATTATACTTTTCATTGATCTTTCTGCAGTTCTAGTGCGAATGTAAATTTGGCCAGGTGGGTCACAGTAAAGGTGTGGCTTGAACAGGTCTTTATTTGTGAGCAAAAATTGTACACAAGGACACAGCTGGAACAGCATTTAGTGAAGGGGGACTCTGAAGTGGATGGTAATCAAGAGGAGAGAGCCGGTTTTACAGGCCACCCCATGTGTGATTTCTGTAGAAGACGTTTCTATGGAGAGACTGAATTATATGGACACATGTCCACAGAGCATTATACTTGCCACCTTTGTCAGCGGTGATTTTTACCTTACCTATTTTCTGACTCCTTGTGGTGTATGATTTGGTAGTGTCCTGTTATGATTTTGGGCAGTGATGAGCCAATTTGCATGCTTTTCAGCAAGATGAGGAATAGTTGAGCTGTATAGGGCCAAGCTTTCTTGTAAGAAATTCTTTTCTGCCTAGGGTTTGTTCAATGCACAAGGCTCAAGAAGGAAAGCTGACATTTAGGAGGCTAGTTTTCTTTTGTATGGGAATTTGGGTCTGCAGCGCTAGGCCAGGCCAATTTGAGTATTACCGTAACTATGATGACTTGGAGGTAAGCTTTTGGGTTTTTATTTCTCTAGTGATGTGCCACCCATTGGATTTTCACAGATAATGCCAGTGTTAGTGGTGAGACAGTGGCAGTCTGCTACTCATTGTGCATTTTGTGAATAGCAGCATGAATAGGTTCATGTGAATGTTTGTACTCAGTGACTGGAAGCTATGGATACAGTAGTGAATGATGCTGTCAAGATTGCCTTGACAAGATTTCCCATCAAAAAGTTTTGATTACTGAATGTTTATTTCCATTATGGCTGTGGGTTGGAGACAGATGCATTTCCGCAATGATCATGTACTTTGTGAGCATCCTGACTGTCTTGCCAAGAAGTTTGTGGTCTTTGCAAGTCAGGTGGAAATAAAGGTGGGCTTCATTCTGACTGATAGTATGCCAAGTTTCCATTCTGTGACTGATATAATATTAGTTCATTGTGTAGTGACATTCCAAACTGTATAATGAAACTGGGCTTGCCCAAATTTTGGCAGCAAAATGGGCACAATGGCCTGTACCCTGTATGTTGCATAACAGAATGGGTTTCATGATTTGCACATTGGGCATGTGGATTTTGAACAATGGTTAGGTCAGGTAGACCCAAGAAGACCTGTCCATTGTGCCTTTCAAGGGGTCTAAAGAGAGGCAGAAAAGGCCATATGAAAATCATTATGTATTGATAAACCTTTGTGCATGAGCTCAGAATGAATAGAACTGTGCTTGGGTAAATTACAGTTAATAGATGTCTATCACATCTAACACTTTTGTGGAAGAAGTCATACAATGTTCTCATGGATTTTCTGTCTTCTGACTCTTCTAATTGTTATGTTAGCATAAATGCAACTACTGATGCCTGATAACATTTGCTCCTGTGGACATTGCTGACCATCAGCAACATAATGCCTTAACTCATGGTGGTACCATGTCACGCGCTCAGCGAAATGCAGCACTTCAGGTACTGCTTATGCGAATGACTCATTATACATACATTTTTGTGTCTTGGTTTGGCCTGAGTCAACTTGAAGCTAGATTTGCATGGCTTGAAGTTGCCATTGTCAATCAGTTATGTTCATTGTTTGTATTCTTAGACTTGCAGAAGTCTGTAACCACATGTTGTTATGATTGATTACCTTCTGTAATGTCTTTAGATCCCAGTAAGCTTCCAGTATCGACGCCCAGGTCAGGACTCTAGGAATGATGTGGGCAGTCGATTTCCTTCAAGGCATGGTGGCCGAGACCGGAGCTCCTTTTCTTCAAGTGGGAGGGGGTTAGATGATTCTCTGGATGCTGCAATTCAGGGCAGTGTGCAATCTGCTCTGATAGAGAATGCAATCCATGAATCAGCTGCTATGTCTGCCAGCATTGAGTCTGGAGCTGTTGGATCAAGGAGTAGTGGAGATGCTCCTGATGCCTCTAATTCATTTGCTGTTTCTGATATCCAAGATAGAGAGGGCGAAATTGGTGTCTCAAGATATGCATCAGCAGTGTCAGGTTCCGGTCCTTCATCACTGATCAACACTGCATTCCCACCTCTCCCTGGACAGTCAAAGGCTATGCGCCGTAAAGCAAAATTGCGGAATCAAGCACCTGCTTCTATGGCTCTCCTGCTAAGTGAGGGTAGAGGCCGTGGTGGTGTTCGAGTTTTGAACATGGCAGAGCCAAGGCCTACAACACGGGGTCCTGTACATCCATCAAAGCCTGCAACAGGGGTTCCTATACGCCCATCAACAGTTAATGGAGATGGAACATCTGGGGTTGTGACCAGGACTAATATTGGTAGCACAAATCAAGGGCCTATAGTTCAAGCAACAAGAATTGAAGGAGAGGGGAAATTGCAAGGACTGAGTGGTGGGGCCAATGCTAATGTTGGTAGCACATATTGTGGGCCCATGGCCGGAGGAATGAGAGATGAAGGAAAGGGCCAAGTGCAAGGACTGAGTGCTGTGAGTGGTTCAGGGCCCCCACCAGGTGCTGACAGAGGTGAACCTGGTGGGGTAAGTGTGAGTTCTGGTATAGGACATGTGGCTTCTCCACTGGCATCAGGTGATGGAGGTGGAGCAGAGTGTGTAGTGCAGCTCAACATGGAGGAAATTCGTGCTGCCAACAAGGCCCTCATCAAGCGAATTCACACAGCACTGAAGGATGATGAGAAGCAGTTTGCTGATTTCAAGTACGTATCTGACCAATTTCGAAAAGGGGCAATGAGTGTACGAGAGTACAATGGACACATCTCACGGTTAGGTCTTTCCAACATCGTGCCAGAGCTTGCCAGGCTATGCCCAGATCCACTAAAGCAGAAGGAATTGCTGGAGGTACACAGAGCCACTGTTGCTCTAGATGAAGCGTTTCCTCCAGCTTTGAGTAGCACAGCTCCCTCTTCTCAAAGGGGGAAGGATGCAGTGGAGCACAGCAAGATTTTGGAACGAGAAGCACATGCTAGTTCATCCATGTCATCCTCCACTCAGCTGCAGGGACAATTGACTACTCAGGATGTGGAAGTGCTTTCGAGAGATGGATATCGCAGTCTGAAAGGCAAGTCAAAAGTTGAGGAAAGCAGGTCAAGTACTCTTGCCACTGAGAAATGGATGATGGAAGACAGTGGCAGTAAACAGTCCCCTTTGCCACAAGTGTTGGTCAAAGCAACGCATAGTACTGTGGGCTCAAATGATAACTCATTTGTAGGGTGGACATGTGCATATTGCACCTTGATAAACCAAGCAGGCAGTCTAGAATGTGCAGCATGTGGTTCTGCTTGTCCTGCAAAAGCAAGCATCTCAAATTCTGAGAGAGGGGCAGACAGTGTGGGTGTTGATAAACGAAAGAAGAAAATCTCGAAGTTCCAGCGAGTGCGATTGGGTGATGGATCTGCTGCTACAGATCTAGACAGTCCCACAGTAGTTCCCCGTGGAAACGCTGCTGGGATTGGTCGTGGAGCCTGGAAAAATGGTGGTGGTCAGCGGTTAGTATCCATGGTGCAAGCAGAGGCTATAGCAGATGCTGCTTGGGACTGCAAGTAAGGTACATGAAAAGATCCAACCTTCGATTGGACAATTCAATCTATGAGCCAGGACGACCATAATTGTGGCCCCTGCAAGCATGAACTCCTGTTTGAAAATTGCACTCGTAGTCTAATTGAGGCTGTTGGACTCCTCAAAGACAGATGATTTATGCAGTTCATCAAATTTTTATTGGGTATCCATATCTTGTGCTTTTGAAGCCTGTACAACATCCAAGTACAGCTGTCTGTGAACAAAGAGTGGTAGTTTAGACGAAGACGCCACAAATGAGGTTTTACACAACCTGCATGCCCTAAGAAAGGAGCATTGTTTGTGGCCAGATTGACAATAGAAGTCAATTGATGTAGGCCAGTGCACAATATGGACTAAAGACACCAATTCTGTGCATATACAACGCACATGTAGGTTTCAATTTCAGCACTGTACCCAGAGATTTGACCGACCTGTAACTTGAGCATCTGCAGTCTGCAATAACTGCAGCAATTTTTGTGGATATTTTCTTCCTAAGAACCTTTTATCCTAAGTTGCAGGAGAGGATGGGGAAATTAATTTATGGCAACACCAGTGACTCAATGGTGATGGAAAGGTGTGACATGTAATTGTCGGAATATGACGGGTAAATTCTGCCCATGAAGGATTCAATAAAGTGAGTGTTCGAGATTAGTAAAGCTCTCCCCTCTCCCCCCTTTTTAGACCACTTATCCCTCATAATAGAACATAGGGCATGCAGGAGGCAGAAAGTGATGAGCATACATATTGTCTGCAATTGTGACAAAGCTCTGAAGTCCTTTCCTGCCCATGGGTCCTGGAAGATTTCATATTTGAGGTGCTTTTTCTGCCTTGTTTTAGAACTGGATTAGAAACTCCTTTGATGGATTCAAATATGTATTACATGCTTTGACTGAGCTCTACATGTAACACCAGAGTTATGGGAAAGCATGGAATGAGTGTTTGCCATGTACTTGGAGCATTGTCAGATTGAAGAACCTGAGCTGGGTGATATTTTTTTAGAGTTATTCATTGGTACAAGTTGAGGGCACAGATGATGGTGCCTGCAACATTTGCTCTCATGTGGATCTTTCATTTGCTTGAGATATCTTTGCCATTTTTGCTTGATTCCTGCCGGCAATCAGGGTGAAGAATTGTGGACTTTTGCGAGTAATATGAAAGCTAAAGCTATTTTGACAAGGAAAACTTTTGTGCGTAATGTAATATCTTCACCTTGATAACAATTGACAACCTTCAACATCAGGTATTACTATTTCTGCAACTATAATGGGTCTCTTGATTATAAGTTGTACTCTTTTCTCTGTATTTGAAAAATTCAGAGTCAACAAAATGGATTTTGAGGCATCATACACTCCTGCACCCAAGAAAAAAAAATGAACAAACATATATATCAAAAGACCATTATCATGAACCAAAGGGAATCAGAGTATGCAGCTAACAGAACTGCACATCCTAGAATCCTCATTGCAGAATATTGATTTCATTCATTGGCATGTTACATATATGAAATTGCAACAATTGAAGGTAACACAACAATTTGGAGTGCAGCAACGACCACCATATCACAGTCGCTCACAAAGTTTCAGACTGTCACCTTCATAAATGAATAGCAGTGGGAAGCTGCAATAACCACTCACTGACTTCATCAGCTCCCAACAGTGGATGTAGATAAGCAAATAACAATCAGCTCAAATTTGAGGCAAAACATTACACAAAATCTGCATCCTGCACTTCTGTCAAATTTCTGGAAGCAACACAAAGACTCAAGTCATATTTCTGGAAGCAAGGGGAAGACTTGGTCATAATACTGACAAGCACTCAACACTTGAGAGACATAGTAAAAAGTATATCTTCATTCAAGTTGCAACAAAGCTTGTGAGGGTAAGATTGATTTCATGTATTCCAGCAAGAAAGATATGCCACAGCAGAGGCAGGAAGAGTCTCTGATTTTTCAAAAAATTGCCAGAAGCATAATAACTCTTCAATAACCTCCCTTCAGATCATTGACAACATCATACGGAATAGGAGTCACAGTTTGGAGTGTGGATGCATCAAGGACAAAGCCACCTTTGGGTCCTGCAGGCTGCCGCTTGGTGCTAATTTTCTCACCACGTTCCTTGGCCTCAGCCTTTAACCTGTCATTAGTCTTCCGCCGCTCCAAAAAATCCTCTCGACATCTTGATGGTTGGACATGCTCAATTCGAACATGCAAACGCTTCTGGATGATCCTATGACCAACCTGAAAAAAATCCAATTCCCAAGCAATCACCAGCAAATTTTGATTGCCTCCACCAACCTTTCCAATAAGATAAGGTATGTTTGCAAAACTCAGTGTTCATCATAGAAGTAAAGAAAAAATTAAAAAATTAAAATCCACAAAGTCCCTTTGCATTTCCATCACTGCACAACTGCCATTAGTTTCTGCTAGAACACTTCTCCAGCAAACTGTACAGTGGAGTGAAGTTACGGCAGTACACCTCCACACTCAAACTCGACAACAACAAAAACAATGACAACAACAAAAACCTAGCAGAGACAGAACACAGTGCGGCAAGATCCTCCCAAAAACATCACACCTGCGGAAGAGATGAGCAAACTCTCCCTTACCTGCTTATTTATCACAACGCCGACGGCGCGCTTGGTGACATTCCAGACAATACCGGTGCGGCCATGGTAGAACTTGTGAGGCATTCCCTTATGCACGGCACCGTTCACCTTGATGTCCACATAGTCGCCAATCTTGTAGTTGCGGAGGTACGTGGTCAGGTGGATGTATCCTTTATGCCTGAAAGGACGCGAGAACAAATCCCTGGTCCGAGATCGCAGCCCATGACCGGCAGGCATGACTGCTACCTTGCCTCGATCTTCTTCTCCTTCTCCTCCTACTGCTCTTTTCTTCCTCTCCCGCTCGCGACGGCCTTCCTGCAAATCGGCGCAGAGAGGAAGACGATCGGCGAGAAAAGGTAGCTATAGGGTAGCAGAGAGGCTTTCATTCGGCGATTTTTGGCCGTGGGATAATGGATCGGACGGTACAAGTTCTAGAGCAACTTAACCCTAGCCCTAACCCTAATCCTAACCCTAACGGTGCAGATGATTGCGTCTTCCTCTTGCTTGTGATCCGGAGATGTTCGTTCTCGAGAGGAGAAACTGGGATTTGGTGTCTCTCGATACTGCTTCTCTCTCTGTGGTGCGAGTTCTATCGAGCCAGATCTTAAGGTACTTATCGAAGGATTTTTTGACGATTCGTTTGTTTCCTCGCAAAGTATCTTTCTCACTGTCTTCCCAAAAGTTGCCTGCTGAATGTTTTGAGTTTTGAAGCGAAGAAGATCGATTCGGAATTCTTTGGATTGTGTGCGTGAATGAATCCACAGGGCTCATCGGCCGTTCATGTTCTCCATATGGTTTGGAAGCTTGTGTGAGGAGGAGGAGCTTTGCAAAATTTTCTACATCCCCTACTATGAACAGGAAACCGCAAGTACGACTGCAGACTTCACGCACTGCTGAGAAGCCACCAGTTCATGTACTCTTCTATAGCCAACATTTTTAGGTCGACAGTGTTGAATACTAACTGGGATTGCCGTTGTCACTGTCGAATTCTGTGTTGGATTGAACCATGGTGTTAGACCACCCCGGGAGTTTACTGCACATGGGAGACAGGAAACGGTGGTGTTGCAGTCCAGCAACGGACTTGTTTGCATGGAATAAGATGTTGGAAGCTCAGGAGTAGTAGCATTTATGCCTGAACATGGAGAGTTGGATCCTGTCTGGTGGTTCTCTGCTGCCTTGTGCAATGCAGTCTTTAAAAACGCAACAATTTCAGACAAGCAAGCAAGCAGCTTCATACTCCCACACAATGGTTCTCTCTCTTGTACTGAACGATTGCACTTGAAGTTGCACTTCCTGCAACAGCAATATGTTCTACAGCAAAGGGCAAAAACCCAAAAGCATTTTCAGGTTCAAGTTTGAGGAATTTCATTCAGCATTTTGTTCTCTTCCATCTCCAGAATAGCACCATGGTTTCTGTAAGCATCAGGTGAGCAAGGACCTGTTCTTGTCCATCCCCAGAATGTCACCATGACTTCTGAAAGCATCAGTCTGGGGCCAAGGACCTCCAAACAGAAGCATTTTGGTCACCAAATTGAGGAAATCCTCTAGGGCTGCATGCTGTTGTCTATTCCATCTTCACACCCATCTTCTTGCACTTTTTGAGCTTCTCACACATTTGCACTCAAAATATGCGAGAGATCTTCCTCAACATCCTCACCAAGCATCCCAAATCCTTGAACCGGAATCAGCACAATAGACTGAATTGCAAGAGCCAGCCACACAAGTGTCCAAATCTCTCCCTCTCTCCAAGCGTGTCTGTCTCTCCTGCATGCTGGCGCGTTTGGCATTCAGAGATCGAAGTACTTGAACGCAGAGATTGCGCATTACAGCTCCACCAATCGAGCATTCGGATGTTGATCCTTTTGAAGGAGACAACAACAAGAGCATTGTCCTCAAGAGTATTCCAAGAGGAAGAATAATAGCAAACCTTGCAGAGCTCGCAAACTGATGCTGCTCTCGCATTATGTTGTTGCACCGCTAGAGCATTAGAGAAAAAGCTCAAGTTCTTCACAATTAAGCCGCGAATCTCCCTCGCGAGGTTCACGGATCCACCCGCACCAGGAAGGATCCACATATTCTGTTCCTCTTGTTTTCTTCTTCTCTTTTTCTCTGCAGCTGAGAGAGAGATCGTTGATCTATTTCGAGAGCAGATTTCCATCAGCGACGACTTCGAGCTCCCCCCCAACCCCAATCTTGGTACTTGCTGTTTGTTGTTGTTGTTACCTTTGCTCCTGAATCTTCTGAGCCTGCTAGTCTGGGTGTTTGGTGGCTTGGGTTGTTTGTTGTTTCCATGGATTGCTGGATTCTTTGCGGTGCTGGGTTTTTTGCTGGGTTTTTCTTTCACAGTGAGGTGAATCTAGGAGGGTGGGTACTCACAGATGAAGCAGGTGGAGAGGGATCATGGAGTGATGGAGTTGTGGGTGATGATCGTGATGGTTGCGATCGAGTGTGATGATGATTGTACAACAACTAGAAGAAGAAGGTGCAATGGAGCTCGGAAAATGGGAGTTGAAGAAGAAAGTTTGAGCTGAGACTGGAGTATGTACTCACTACCCACCAAGCCTACACAACGATAGTGCCTGGAAGACAAGTGCAAGCAGCTCCAGCTTTAGCGTACTTCCACATTCCAGAATACAGTCTCCTTAACACGTTGAATTTCACAGGGATAAAGCAAGGAGAGATATCACCAACAAGTGTAAACTCTGAATTTCTCACCACCTTGGCAGAAATGGAAGACATGAAGGCAACTTTTGTTGGCCATGATCATGTCAATACCAAAACCAACATGACAAGAATACATTCTTTCGGTCATAACACTACAAGTGACTCACAAAATCAGACTATCATGTCTAACCACCATGACTCCCTTCATCAGCTCCTGACAGTGGGTGCAAATAACTACATAATAATCCTGAGCAACAATTCTATAAAATCTGTATCCTGAGTTTCTGTCATGTTCTGGAAGGAACAGGAAGACTCCATCATGATGACAGCAAGCCCTCTAGAGACATAGCGAAATCTGACATCAATATCCACATCTCTCAATAGGAGGCTCTTAACATGTAGATCCAGGTAAAAGGTAAATGTCTCAGAAAAATATAGGCATCCAAATCCTTGTGATATCCGGTCTTGGGAAAACCATGTTCCAGTGCTTTTATGCTTTCCATTGTGAAAGGTGGAACATGCATTCTCATTAAACAACTTCAAAATTTACCCATCATGGGGCAGATTCAAAGTGCTTCAGAGTGCAAAGCCCCAAAAGTATCAGACCGCAAGCTGGTCTGTCTCTCATAACATGTCCACTGACTGTGAACTATTTGCTTTGTTTGTTTTCTGGAAGAATCTATACATCTCAGAAATTTGCAAAAAGGTTGCTACTTTCTGAGAGATTTCGAGAATGCATGTTAGAGTTGTGTGGGTGCGAGCCCAAATGCAATGGCCTTGCTATGTTAATACAAAAACTTTTTGCTCTTCTTCCACATGCAGGAAAAAAATTGTATCTGACACATACCCATCATCCTTCATCTGCCCAGCCAGAGCTTGTGTCTCATCCTTTCGAAGTCAAGAATGTTGCAATTGAGTCTTGTGCTTGAGAAGGTTGGATTGTGAAATCAGTGACAGAAACGTCTAGCATCATATCACATGGGTTTCCAAGGAAAGGATGTTTATGTAAGTTGTACCATGTGATTGTGTTTCCAAGGTGGGTGTTTGGAGCAATTGGGTAGGAAGGGTACTGCTTGTTTTAAGCCAAGCCCGATGATCCACCATATTCAAAGAGAGAATTCCATGAGGGATCTGTAAGAGCAAATTACTTCTGTGTTTTTCTACTGCTTCCTTCTTGGCTACACCCAATCGTCCACAAATGTGCACCCATCATTATTCATGTCGATCCAGGTGCCATCTGGCTGGTTCTTCACACCCCTTTCCAACCTCTATTGTTGCACTTGCCAGCAGCGACATAGATTTTCAAAAGCAGCAAATATAGTCCACACCATGAACAGGTCACACTTTGAGAACTCATTTGCACTGCATTCTCCTGTCTCCATATCACTATGAATTCACCAAGAATCAAGCACCAGTGATTTTTTTTGTGAGGAATTTTCTGTTGTGAACTCCCTGTTCTTTAAAGAAAAATTCCCCAAATTCTAGAGGAAAAAATATTAATTTTGAAAAAAAATCACCACATTTCAATACAATTATTAGTTTTGAGGCAGCTTCTCAATCATTTAATTAAATACAATCAGTTTTTTGCAGATACAGGGTTTTAAAATTACCCTTAAATAAACAAATTTTGTGCTCAGGTTCCAAATAGTTTTATTTACATTAGAGATCTTGTACTCAAAATATACTATATTAGGATGAACTTTTTTTTGCAATAAAAATACATTTGGAGTTTTCTTTAATTGTTCTTAAGTTAATCCTTTTGGCCAACCATTATGTTTTATTTGCACCAAGAATTCTACCAAGAAATAGATTTTCAAATCATCTATTTGTTATACTAATGGGAATTTACAGGAACAACTCAACAGTCTTTGGAACTGTCATTAGGAACAAATGATGGAAGTGATGAAATGTGAGATTTATTTGCAAACGCATGTTTGTAACTTTGGATAGTGTAAACAATGCTAGCTTGCCCATAAGCATAACAATTGGTTTTCAGTCAATATTGCACCTGAAAAGCTGAATCATTAACTTCCAGAGTAGTGACCTTTTGAGGGAGCTTGATGTAAAACTACATCGCTGCAGCAAACCCTTATAAGCTTTAAAAGCATTTTCTGTTGGAAGGTCTGTGTGACAAAACAGGAGACTGTCAGACTGGACATATTCTGTCTGCTGCTATCTTCCATGACCTTCATGATCAGAGATGTAAAAGAGCATGAATTCCCACAACTTTAAGATTTAAAACAACTTCCTGCAAGTTCGTTAATGGAGAAGCTCTAGGAAGCTGGCAAAGTAATTGTTGGAGGTGCAGTTCTTCTCTCAAAGGACAAAGTCGTTTGCTTGGTTGATTTTGCTCTGTCGAACAGTACCACAGTAAGATAAGGATAGGTGCACAGATAAGTAAACCTGATATGTCTAAGTGGAATTGTACAATTAGAGGATGTTAAATTGAGGCAGACAAATTCTAAAGAGAAAAGAGTTCATGAACCTGAAGCAGTGGCAGACTTCAATGTTTGCGGAGCTGTCATGATGCAGGCCTTCCATTGACTGTAGGCTCCGCTGTTTATTACCTCTTCAGACCAGGCCCCTTCTCAGAAGGAAAATGGAATTAATCAGGAAAAATATAATTAGCAAGAATGCAAATGAGGATTGACAGTTGATGCAATCTTTACAGAGAGTACCAGTGCTACCATCTCTTCCTTTCAAAGAGATTATTAGTAGCTGTCTTACTGCAAAAGGAAGTTCAAAGGCAAAAACAGACTTCTGGCCCATCGTCATCATCATTGGATTCAGCATCACTGTCTGATGTGTCTGAATTGTCATGTTTCCTGTTGCCAGGAATTACATCCAGCAACTCTGTATAAGCACAGCACAAACCCAATAAATTTATTTTATTTATGATTTTAAAAACAAAAAACTAAATCAATATCAAAAAATTTGACTTGAAATGTCCCCAACACAATCCTCTGCAAATGCATCTCCTGAGGTATATCACACTTGATAATAGAAAGTACCATCACAGACAACTCCTGTGAATTTTCTTTTTGGATAGGCCAGCTTAGGTGAGTGATGTTACATCACATCAATTGTATGAATGAGCTTGACTAAGGCAAAGTTATCTACTGAAAGCTGCAATGGGTTAATTCATGAACTTGCTGAGCATGTAGCAGCACTTCGATTGCCCCAAATTGACTTGGGGTCCCTTTTCTCCTTCCCCATACCAAGAATGTCAAAGCATAGGTCCATCATTGAGGTTGCTACCTGCTAGGCAGGAGAGTTCAGCATTCAGGATTTACGGCCATGTCTGAGTGCCCCAGGAAACCTATATCACTAATGCAGCCAAGCTAAGATGAATCGGAAATGGCCGATGAGAGAATTGCCAGATTGAAATTTTCAACATAAACACTCAAAGGAAGATCAGAACAAGGTATGACCTACATTTCCAAATCAGTGTCAGCTGTACCACATATTTCCATCAGCTTCACCTTGTCAACCTTTAACTGCAACCACATTAAATGAAGGGTAAAATTCCAAAGCATCTACAATGCTATGCAAACCACCCTACCAATAATGTCACAAACACCAGGTAGAGTCAACAAGGATCGGCTATACCGCATGCTAGAAGACAATGCATGTTTTGTTAGAATAGATGTTATCGTCATCCATATTACATGGATATTAGCTTTAATAGAAATAATTTACAGTTATCTGATCAGATAAGCAGGAATGTGTCCACTTATCTATGGAACATAGTTGTGTATATATTCTGGTATTGTTTGCTCATTCTTTATTGAATACAATCAGAGGCTAATGAGCTTCAACATGGTATCAGAGCATAATACATCCTAGTGAGCTATGTTCTTAGAGAAGGTGTGTTTTAAAGTGAGCATTGCTCCCTTCTTTTTTTTTTAGTGAACTTGAGGTACTCTGTCTTTGTGTTTTTATACTCATGTTTGGTATCTTAAGAGGTCAATCAACATGGCATAAGCACAGGGAAGTCATGGTGGTATGTTAGTTAGGGAAGCAAACAAGCTAGTAGGCATTAGTAACTACTATATATGGCAACTTAAGATGAAAGCCATATTGAGGCAAGAAAATGTGTGGGAGATCATTGAGAGTCATGTCTTTCCTACAAACTTTCCAACATTAGTGCATGGAATGCAATACATTGAACACTCAATGAGAAGAGCAAAGAATCTTGCATTGTTAGGTATAAACTATTAGTGGCAGATAGTCTATTTGGATTTGTGTCAACATTCACTGATCCAACATTAACATGGGACGCCTTATGTTGCAAGTTTGCATCAGATAGTCAGTCGCATTTGCTTTTTCACCAACCAACTACATATGTTCAAGATGTTAGAAGGCAGATCTATGGAAGGGTCTGTCAACAAAGCAATGCTTGAAAAACAAGTTGTCGCTAAGAAAAATAGTTCCAGATAGATCCATTTGTCAGCTTGTGCTCAATGGCCTACAAAAAAGCTATGAAAGTGTTGTTCAAGCTTTGAGCAATTTGGACATTGTATTCACGTTTGATCAGTTGATTGGCAAGTTGTTGGCTGAAGTTGCATGTCAAGAACAACAAACATCACAACTAGGTGATGAAGTCTTAGCAATTCATTTCAACCAAGCAGTGCACAACATTGTACTCGAAAGGTTTTAATGTTGGAAAATTGAGAGGTTTATTGCCATCTTGGAACATGTGTGCGTGTGGATTTCCTCGAGGAGGAGGACTATAGTTTCGAGGTGGATGACACCGATTTGGGGTAAACATTTAGTGAACATAAACCATCTACTACAACTATGGCCAATATGGTGATATTATTGCAGAATGCATCATGTAGTTTAATCAACCAACACAACCCATTTCAGTAAGAAGCCAATTTAATCATACTACATGTGCTAATTAATGTGGTACAAAATTTTGATGTAGCTCTTCCAAAGATTTCAAGCTACATTAAGTCTCATCAACCTTGGTACATGGATAGTAGAGCAATAGTTCAAGTCATTGGCTCTAGAGAGAATGAGAGTCAAATTGGTGGAAGTAGTGCTGAAAAAACATCAAAACTAATGGAGGAGAAAATCATAGCATTCGAGGTGTTGGTACCTCAAATGTGAAAATTGATTATGGTGAAATAAACATGACAAATGTTTTGTATGTATCAACCTTAAGAAAAAACCTAATTTCAATAAGAACTATCATGAACATTAGTAACATTATCATTTTTTCTTCCACACATTATTGGATTTTAAACGATCTTCATAACAAAAATGTGATCACCATAGGTTGAGAGATCCAAATAATGGACTATACAAGTTTGAACTTTAGCATTGCATCAATAGTGTAGAATTAGGAAGCACTAGAAATTTGTGGTAGAGGAGATATGATCATCTCAATTATTGTAGTTTCAACCACATATCCAAACACAATGGATAGGCCTACCAAAAATAGAATTGTTGAAAAAGGTATGGGAAAATTGTATGGCAAGATGCCGACATAGAAAAAGATTTCCTCAACAATCCAAGAACCAAGCATTTGCACCTAATGAATAATTTCATTCAAACTTAGTAGGACCTCTACTAACTCCATCATTAAGTGGATCTAATTTTTTTGCGGTGTTCATTAATGATTTTTTGCAAAAGAGTTGGATTTATTTCATGTCAAGCAAAGCTGAAACTTTTATAAATTTTAAGATTTTAAAACAACTAATTGAAGGAGAAACAAAATGGAAGATAAAAACACTCAGGTTTGATTGTGGAGGTGAATTCACATCAACAAAATTCAACAATTACTGCATCGAAAACGGAATCAAACAACAACTAACATAGGCAATGACACCACAACAAAATGAAGAGGTAGAACGAAGAAACCACATAGTGGTGGAACACACGTGCTTACTTAATGTTGACAACTCATTTTTGAGCTTCTTGTGGATTGAAGCGATTTCAATGGCAAACTATCTAGTGGATCATAGTCTAACAAAAGTCAACCAAATTGTCACAACAAAAGATAAATACACATGAAAATGACATCGTGTTGACCATCTTAGAATTTTTTGTTGCATCACATACTTACATATATCAAAAAAAAAAAAGAAAAAAAAACTTGAAGGCAAGACAAAAAAATGTCCATTTCTAGGATATGATGAGATGAACTAGACTATAGACTATATGATCCAATAAAATGGAAAATAATCATTAGTAGGGATGTCACCTTTGACAATTTAAAAGGGTCAAAACACGATCAAAGGAACCACAAAAGGTGTCGGATGTTAGATTTTGTTATAAAAAATTAAAGATTATTTTTTTGCCATTTGAAACCATGGTAATCAAGGTGCATTATTCATTTTTAACACACATGAACATCAAGAAACTCAAATTATAAATCCATTTGATCAAATTTTAAGTTTTTATTTACTTAAGGACTTTTGAAAGTGAAATTTTTTGTTATTAAAAAGGGACATTTTTATAAAGGACTCATATAATAGAAGTAAGTTGATAATAAAAAATATGAGATGATAATAACTTATTAGACACAGCCAAAAAAAAAATCACAATTTCAAAAATGTGGAATTTTAAAACTTTGAAAATTCAAAGTATGTACATTTGAAAATTCAAAATTTCAAAACTTCAAGAATGTCTACCACATATAAATGGGTATAATGTACATGATGTATTGAACAAAGTTGTAGTTTATATTACATTAAATTCAACTTTTAAAAATCAACATTTTTTGATATGATTTCAAATTATCATCATTTTTCAAAATGAAACATAAAATCTACAAAGAATCTATACATTTTTACAAATTCATATTTATTAAAAAATGAATATGAAAAAAATCAACTTATTGGGGCAATTTTAATCATTTTTCATAACAAGTTGCAAAAAAAATCATTCAAAAAATTATTCATATGAAAATGTTATTTTGAGTCCTAATGTAAAGTAATGCTTGTGGCTCTTTTGAGTGCATTTTGACTCAAAAGTAAGTTATCATCATTTGTTATCCACTAATTCGACCTATGAGGATAACTTTCAAATTTGTAATCCTAACTATGATTATGATGTTAAACCTAGTCTTGATCCATTAATAGACCCTAACCTAGAGTTGAAAAATGAACAAGTCGGTCCTTCTATAAAAATAGTAATGTAGTCTAGTAGTATGAACCCACCAAAAGAATTTCCAACAATAAAAAGTATGGATAGGTCTAACACTAAAAATGATTGTTGAAATTTTGAAAGGTCATTTCCAATCGTAGACAATGATATTCTATGCAAGACGCTAAATACCCCCCATCAAGCACTATCTGGTGCCCTTTTTGGGTTTGATAATGCAACCCTACGGAGAACCATATGGTTCTACCGTAAGGTTTGACTTTTTGATTGTGGAAGTTATTCAAATAGAAAAAAACATTATTTTCTCAACGCTTGAATTTATGCTAATGGTTAGTGACATGTTATATACCCAGAAGGATTGGATTAAAAATTTGTTAAACTATTACAAAACATAAAATAATTTTAAAATTTTAAAAAATGCTATGATTTTTCTCAAAATAAAAGAAAACTTGTACCATGTTGCATGGTTTTATGTAGACTCATGCAAGGCCAAAAAACATGTGCAAGAAGACAAGAAAAACAAGCGTCAGATAGAGCTCGATGGGGGGTATTTAATATTTCACACATTCCAAATAGGTTTGACACATTTAAAAATGACAATCAAAGTTTTCAAAGGTCATTTCCAACCCAAGAACAAGATATTTTAGTTGGGTGAAAGCATAATCAAATAGACCAGTTAATGTACTTTTATGGGTTGAATTATAAGTACCTTAAAATATATCATGAAATTATCAAACATGTAATTTGCATGGTTGGGTAGACAGATTGAAGTTAATATGGTTACTGATTTTATATGATAAAAAAAAAATAATCAATAATTAAGTAAGATTATTGTGAAGGAAAGTAGGTGCAAGTAGACTAAAACAATGTTTAAAAATAAATAAAAATGGAAGCCTTAAAGTATACATAAATTTTGTGAAAACATGTAATGTCATATTTGGTTTTTGAAAACGAAGTAAGTTTATGACATTTAATTTTTTATTTTTCAAATGCATTATTTACACACTTTTATGATGCAATTGCTCTTCATTCTTATGGAATTTACATTCTTATGACGTCAATTGAGGTTCCATAGTTTTGCATTATATGATAGGAAAAGTTCTTGAACTATTTTCATGCTTAGATGTGAAAATCACTATTTCTCAATTAGATAATATTACTTTTGTGGTTTACTTGATTGTGCTTTCACCTAGCTAGAAGATGAAACCCCACAAGAAATAAATTACCTTCTAGAAAATTGAAATACTACTACAATACATTGATAACAAAAGCAATAGAATAATTGATTTTTTATTATGAAGCAATAGTAGATGATAATGGATGGAGCCCATGCAACAAGAAATTGATCTGATAAAAAAAATCATACATGGAAAGTAGTTGATAAACCACAAAACAAAGTCTTGGTCATTGCAAAATGGATCTTCAAAATTTTAAAAAGGCTATCAAGAGAAGTCTAAATGTTAAAAATTATGGTTGTAGCAAGGGGATTCCAACAAACAACATGAATAGATGATTTTGATACATTTAAGCCTATTGTGCAATGGTCTACTATAATGTATGTTTTGTTTATAGTTGAAAAATGAGAATGGAGAATGAAATAAATGGATGTAAAAACTACCTTCTTGAACATATGACTATGCATGAAAAAACAAAACACATAGACATAAAGGTGCATAATATTTGAGAAAAGGCTCAATTTGAAAAAGTAGGAATAGCTTATGTGCCTACTTCTATACAACAAGCAAATTTTCTCACCAAACCAATAGTTCATCTTCATTATGCAACCAACAGATAAAAACTAGGTGTAAAATCTTAGCCATCCTCACCCACTAGGATCTCAAATGATTATAGTGTTAATTTTTTATAAAAAAAATTAGCAATCTTTCTCGATTTAAAACTCTTATGATCTACTTCACTAAACCCCTTGACCTATTGTTCGCATTCCTCCCATGTAATATAAATTTCTAATTGATGTCCTTTGCAAACAACAACAACCTTCTTCTTTTTACTTGTACATGCACATTTTCTTCTTTGTCTAGTGCAACAAAGGTCTCCTATTAAACATCATTTTCAAACCTTAATGTTTCACTATCAACAATTGGTGAAGTTTCAAACGTAACAGTTTCACCTCCATTGTGGACATGTGTTGAAGACCTAGTAAATGAAGAAATATTGTATCAAGGAGTTGATCACACAAGCGTTGTGTTGCAACCACCAATATCCACAATGCTAGCAACATCACTTCAATCTTCATGCAACAAACTAATTACTTTAGTGTTCTACAAACAAACTTAATAAATATTATTTATACAATATATCATAAAGATCTTGTTGTCAAGTACACATATCGTCCTCATTGTTTCAATTGTTTTACAAAAAATGCTGACAACGTTTGCTATAAAAAAAAATGCACTCACAACATGTTGATTATACAATGAAGCTGAAAGCAAGAGGGGGTGTTAAAATTAATGTTTTCATCCTCCATTACCTTCATTTAAATGGACATTATCCTCATCCATATTACAGGGATATTATTTATAATAGAAATAAATAGTTATTTGAACAAACAAAAATGAATGTGTCCACTTTTCTATAGAATGTAGTTGTATATATATTCTAGTACTATTTTCTCATTCTTTATTCAATAAAAACTCAAAAGTTGATGAGCTTCAACATGTTTTGTGAACATGAAGTTCCTCCTATTGTGATAAAGAAATAATCAAGATGTTGATGTGGTATCACAACTTCTTTTTGACTAAAATGTCAAATGATACAGAAAGCCTTGATGATTTGTATTATAACGACAAAGGGAGCGGAATAGAAAGTTCAAAAATCTTAAAGCACCTGTGGTTTTCATGAAAGAACCAGTGGTTTTCTGGCTGGTTATTTGATCTTTTCAATTGTTTGAGAACCATGGTTATATATCAGTATCAAGTCTTTGATTTTCTGAGAACCATGTGTATGAATCCTAAGAACCGCCCTGATAACTGACAGGGGTCCGTGTGTCTGTTCCTGTTTTTTAATAACCACCCAAGCACTGAGAACTACTCTCCATTCGAAGTTGCTTACTAATCCATCTCAGGTGAGGGTGAATCAGCACCCACATTGGTACCTTCACCTTTTTGAACAGGGCCTCTTAGTGACCATATTAAGCCCAAAAGATCTTAGATTTGAACTTAGAGATTCCAATATGGTCTAAACATGAGATATTTGTGATATATAGAAATAACTTATATGGATTTTAGGATTTTTACCGTGGTACCAACATGCGTGCAGGTTCACCCAAGGCATCTCTCTCGCTCACATGTCTTCTTCCGAAATGGATCAACATGCACAGCTTTTCGATGGCTTCTTGACTTACCCACGAGGTGAGCAAGGAACTGCTTGTTTTTGGTTGATGTTCATAGATGCCAAAGCACCTGATAGAGCTGATTTCAAGTAGACTTTTCTTGCTGCCTTGCAGGAAGTGAAAATGTGGGGGCAAATATTATGTTCTAAAGAATTGGCACAGTAGCGCCCATTACAGGTAGTAATGGCTCAAGTCCTCTAGGGCTAGACACCATTTATCAGGTGGTAATGAATCCTACAAGGGCGAGTTTCAGCGCATGACAAGTGTTCCGCACTCTGTTGATTCACATCTTTCTATATTTTTGGCTACCTACTTGAACAATATATAGAAATCATGCAAATTTTCTTAAATTTTTATTGAACTCTGGCTACTGAAATCTCAAAAAGCACTTGATTTTAGCACTTGTAATTTTTTATTTCCCTTTCTGGCTATATACATATAGCCAGAAAAGAGGAAGCTGTTCACAAGTTGAACTGGCAGAACAAGAAGCTGAACTAGCAGATGACCACCTGTCCCACCCCAAAAAAATGGTTTTAAACATACCTAATAAGACACCAAAGGGAATTGGGGCAGAATGCATCCCCAAGGGTGCATTCTGCCCGGTAGTGAGCCACCAGGGTCGGTCCAGTAGGAACTAAGGCAGAATGCATCCCTGGAATGCACACACCATGCATTATGCCAGCTCATACTGAGTCACTGGGTTGGCTCCAATACAAATTGCAGGAGAATCCAACCCCAAGGGTGCATTTTCCTGATCTTAATGTTCATATGTAAGTCATACCCTGGTCAGTGGTTACGTAGTCTAAGACAGTTAGGAAATTATCATAACCGATAGTGATGTCAGATTTATTGTGCCATTGAATAAGCAAAGTTGAAAACCCCCCAAAAATCGGTAGGTTTGGACAATGGACCTTTCCAGAAGCCTTCCCACTCACGTTTTACCCATGGCTGCAACTAATAATAAAGTTGCCTCCCCAATACACTTGTTCATGGTTGTTTGGACGAATAAACAATAAACAAGTGTAATGTACAGCGCCCAGGGTGGGGCCACTCCCAAAACAAAGAGCCTAGGACTAGTCAGTGGGGGTAGGGACCCAGCATAAAATCATCTCCAGGTTTTGATGGCAGGTGCCTACCATGTGCCTACATTAGTACCTTTTTGAAGTTAGGGGCATCCTGCCCAAGAGTGCAAATGTGTGCATCTGAGTTAAAACAGGGTGTAATTGTATGTAAAGTCATTTTTACCTAGTAATAAATATTCCAGGGAGTACTGATAATTTTTTAAAAATTTTGTTGTGTATCCGAAATGGCAATGTATCAATGCATCATATTTCACAATGATTATATGCATAACAAGCTTTATAGATAAACATCTAAATGTTTGTTTACTATACTATAATTGTTAATGTATAAAAAAATCCAGTACATTAAAATTTGAAAATACATGGATAAGATATTGTCATATTTCCAAGTTTATGAGTAAGATAAAGTAATTGCTAATATAGTACCAAACCACCAATTTGTAGTTGACACATGGTGTGAACAATACATTGAATGTATTACTAATATTTCACACTTGAGAAATAAATGTTTACATATGAAAACTCAAAACCTAGCATACATTTAACACCACTTTTCAATCATAACTAACTATATTTACCATATTTTTTTGATACACCAAAAATTTATTGATACATTAAGGATTTTTCAACCCATCTAAACATAGAAAAAACAAGAAAATTTACAAAATAGATGGACAAGAGGTGGCCACATTTTCAAGTTTATAGGGAAGGTAAAACAATTGTTAATTTAACAAAAAATCTATAATCTACTAATAAGATGTGATGTTAGCAATACATTGAATGTATCATAAACATAATTTCACACTTCAAAAATAAACCTTACATATGAAAATTTGACATTTAGTATACATTTATTCATTTTTTGATTATAACTAATTATTATTAACCATATGTCACTGATACAGTAAAACTTTATTGATACATTAATGATGTGTTGATACATTAATGATCTTTTGATACACTAAGGTTTTTTCAACCCCTTTAAACATAAAAATAATGATTTTTTTTCAAAATAGATGGACAAAAGGCCATTAATTTATTATCAAGATGTGATGTGAGCAATACATTGACTATATTATAAATATATTTTCACATTTGAGAAATAAACCTTACATATGAAAATTTGAAACTTGGTATACATTTATTCATTTTTCAATTACAAATAATTATTATTAACTATATGTCATTGATACACTAAAACTTTAGTAAGACATTCATGATGTGTTGATGCATTAATGATCTTTTGATACAATAATGTTTTTTTGCCCTCTTTAAACAATAAAAAAAATAGAAAATTTCAAAATAAATGGACAAAAGGTTGCCGCATTTCCAAGTTTATAAGTAAGGTAAAACAACTATTAATTTTTGTTTAAAACCATTAATCTACTATCCAAATGTGATGTGAATAATAAATCGAATGCATCATTAACATATTTTCACACTTGAAAAATAAACTGTAGTTGCATATGCAAAATTGACAATTAAAATACATTTACAATCATTTTTTAATTATAACTAATTATTATTAACCATATGTCACTAATACACTAAATATTTTACACTGTGTCTAAACATAGAAAGAACGAAATTTTTTTCAAAATAAATGAACAAAAGGTTGCCATGTTTCAAAGTGTATGGGTGGGTGAAAGCATGGTAAAATATACACAAAAAATAATGTAAGCAACAAAATACTAGGGTGCTTAAAGAAAATGACTAACAAGTAGATGATTTTATGGGGATAATAAATTTTTGTTTGGTTACATTATTTCTTAACTCTTGTTTGCATAGACTTCAAAAGTTAAATTATTATAATCATGTTTTTTAAAACTACTTACAAGTATTTGAATTGGACCTAAAATCTGTGATAGTTTGAAAAATAAAATTCAAATACTTGAAAGTAGGTGAAATGTTTTTGCAAGTATTTGATTTTTTTTTCAAGCATTTCAATTTGATGTGGTGAACATTGTAATATTTTTTTTGGTTAATCAAGTTTTTTTTCATAACTAAAATCATCCCCAACCCCTAAAAAATGGGGGATATTTGGGGTACTTTTTAAAGTCCAAATGATATGACACAAATTGCTTTTGAAAGCTAGAAGGAGGCTAAAGATGCCCATGAAAAAAATTAAAAGTTTCATTTGTTTTGAAGTGCTAAAAGAAGGTTAGAAGTTTGAGAAATTATTTTTTTTCGTGTTTTCAAGTAGAAAACAAGGTAACAAGTATGTACAAAATATCTTACTAACACCCGAGTAAAGTAAAAAATTAATTAATTTTATCAAAATGCACCACTATGCTATTAACACATGGTGTGAGCAATACATTGAGTGTATTATTAATATTTAACATTTGATAAAAAAATATTTTCATATGGGAAAAATTGACACGTGTTACACATTCCCCACCATTTTTCAACTTTAAATAGTTGATATTTTCATTTATTAGTCTATTATAAATATATTTTGAACTTCGAATGAAGATTATTTTGTAGATTAGGGTTTTGGGTCACATTTTCAAGCTTTTGTATATCAAACTTGACATGAACTTCCTCTTCACATGATTTTTTTGCATTATTCCAAGGGTGTTTTGGAACACACTTTTGACTTTTTACAAATTTTGCACATGTCATTATGACATAATTCTATATAAGTCAAAAATTTACCATGTTTTTAATTCATTGTATGTTGATTATCACAATTTGAATGTAAAGTGCATAGAGACTAATATCTTTTTCAAGGGTTTTTACAGGCATGGAGGAGAAGTTGCACTTATATGAACATGGCCATCAAGCTAAATTACAAGCATTAAAAAATGTAGTCAAAAACCACCATGTGGGCCTTGTGATCATGAAGATTTGTTGCAAGAAGTTCTCATTCAACACACTAAGATGCAACAAAATTGTCACCTTGTTGAAGTTGCATTCATCCCACAACTCAAGTGTTTGATTTCATAGCTAGTGAAGGAGGTCAAGATGCTGGATGATGTCATTTTTTTTGCAAAAAACAAATCATCCACCTTGAAAATGATTTGCAACAATCGCAAATAAATAATGCTTCCAAGTTTTCAAGGGTCAAATTCTAACCTCTATTACATTTCTATACTAAGATTTACATACATATTATACATGTTTAAATGTGATGTTCACCATTTGATGAATCAATTTACTATTTTGTAAACATGAAATATGTGACAAATTGTCTATTTTGTAATGCAATTTATGTTCATAAGTAGCACCAAATTGGTTGGTTGGTTGTTTGTAGGTACCAATGTCAATATGGTCCCAATGATCTCACAAATGTTGTGAAAGATATTAAACAAAACCATAATGCAACTCCAAAAAATTTGAATATCAATGGAAAAGTAATCCCATCAAGGACAAGACACAAGGGTACATGAGATTCCAAGAAAAAATGGGGTGGTTCTATAAAAAGAAGATGTAGAGCTTAATTGACCATTAAGACATTGTATTTGTTTAAGCCTGTATTGGAGTTATGTTTCATTTAACAAAATCATGTTAATCAAAATGGTCTACATCACTATGAGAAAATTGTGTTTGTTGCAACTTGTCGGATGCAACTAAAAAATGTTCGATAAAACTAGATTGCAACTAAAAAACGTCTATTAAAACTAGATTACAACTAGATGGTTTAGTTGCAATGGACATGATTTTTTCATAGTGCATGTCCATTGGGACTTTAAAATGGGTGATAGATCTGTATTTCCTACCCATTTATCAAAAGAGATCAAGGATTTTGCTTAAACTCACCATGTTTCAAATTATGGCAAAACATAGGTAGCATGTGAAGAACATCATGTTAGGGACATGTGAATTAAATAGAAACACGTTCTTCATTGAACAAGATGTTAGGGTGTTGTCTAGGAAATTGGCTCAAAAAAATACCAATCACATAATAATAATGAGAAAAGTGTGACTATGCAAGTTCAACAAAACACCAATTTAGTGTTTTATTATTAAGAAACTAGTGTAGAGATGGATGGTGGTCTCATTGGGAAAAACATGCCTTTCATTCTATGTATCCAAACACCATGGTGAAGGGAGATGATGATTGAACATGGGCACCAAGGGGGTGTTGCAATTGATGCAACCTTTGGGACAAATGAAAAAAAGTGATACATTATGTCTGATACATAATACATACACATGTGATTTAATGTATTAATATATATGTAGTTTAATGCCATTGACACATTAATAGGAAAAAACAATAAACATAAAAAAATACATGTAGGAAGTTGAAATTATTAATAGATCATTGATTATATTTCTTATCAATGTTTAATTGGCATATCTCTATAGTGAATTGTGGGAATTCCCCCTTTATACCATGATGGTGTTTGACCAATGGCATAATGGCATTCCTATAGCATATTGCATCACATCACAATGTCACACAAAAGGATTTCACACCATGGATGCACGCTTTGAATGAAAACATTCACAATACTCACCCATCATGGCATCCCAATGTTTTCATTATTGACTGTGTCCAAGGGGAAATCAACTGCATCAAGGTAAATTCTTACCCTTGAGTGCAGTCATAATCCAATGAACCAAAAAAAGGCATTGGACTGCAAAAAAAAAAAATCAAAATTTGATAAATATTTATGTTTTGCCATTTAAAGCCATGGCAATCACGGCAATTTATTGTTTTTTTCATGCATATGAATGTTAAGGAACTCAAAGCAAAAATCCATTTGATGAAATTTTAAGTTTAAGTTTTGATTTAAAACCTTTAAAAGTGAACACCTATGATGTTAGACAAAAGTCAATTTTGCAAAGGACTATCAAAAGGACTCATATAATAAAACACATTTGATGGGAAAAAAAATTAAGAGCATAAAAACCTATTAACCACATTAAAAAAAACATTCATACCCTAAATTATGTGAAATTCTAAAACTTTTAAAAATTCAAAGAACTTTCCTAAATTAATCTAGAATTTTAAAACTTCAAAAGTCCTTTGTCACACATAAATGGAGTAAACGTACATGATGTGTTAAGAAAAGTTGTTGTCATGTAAGAGGAACCATGTTTGTTAACCTCGTCACTGATGCCTAAGAAAGTAGCAATGGGAGCGACGCCTACTCCTCCTCTTGATTCAGTAACCTTTGCCTTAGCCCTTGATTTCCCCAATGATCATTTTATGCATCGACCCCCCCCCTTTGCACAAACACATTGACATTTGACCTCCTAAGTTCATGACTTTTCAGACACACACCTATTGTCCTAGACCCCAAGTTGTTATCCTCCCCTCTTCCTTCTACCTTAGTAAACTTGGCCTCTCGGACCTCCTTCACCCTCTCCAATTGAGGTCACCAGCATGCCATCCCTTGGGCGTTTACCGCAACCAACATTTGGACACCCATTGCGACAACACTTGGGCACACAATGCGTCACGCCCAAGACCCTTTTTCTTCTCAATTCGCTGATAGCCCTCAACCTTTGAATCTTCTGATAGTTGCGTCACATCTGACATCCTTCCTCTTCCCAACTCATTGAACCCCTCTCTCTTAGCCTCTAAATCCTTTGATAGTCCAAACTTTGTCACTGATGTTAGAGCACCTGACACCCCTTGTTGGGGTCCTCTTGAACTAATAATTTTGACCTCTTGAACCTAACCTCTTAAACTATTTACTAACACCTTTCTCCCTTCTTGCTCCTAATTCACTAACCCTTGACCACCATGTAAGCTTTCCATGAGCAAGTGGTGCCTTTCTTCCAATCAACCTCCTCTTAACCTTCTAACTAACCCCTAAGCACACACCTCTAATCCTTCTCTCCTTTTCTTGAGCTTGTGCCTTTCATAAACCTTTCTTTTAAACCCATGAAACCAGTAACATCCCTTTGATACACTAACATGATGCTCCTCCTATGTTCAACCAAAAGGGAGGCAAAGAGAAATAACTAAACAAACCCCTAAACCTTGAAATGCATAGATGCCCCTAGTGCCCCCAAACCCTAACTAGGATCTTGCCATTTTAATTTTTTTTCAAAAAAATAATTATAATAACATTTTAAAAAAATCTCCACATTAAATCTAATTTTTTTTGTCATTAAATGATGATGTTTTGCCAAAAACCAATATTATTGATGCCAATTCTTTTTCTGTTCATTAAATATAACCAAATAATTACAGGAAAATCAATTCTGTTGATTGCATATAAACAAAAAATTATATTAAAATTAAATGTGTGTTTTTATCATTTTCAATAGCCATAATTCAACTAAAATTTAAAACCATTTCCACATTTCTATACATGCGGTTCAAGCATGTAGTCAAAAATATTAATTTTTCAAAAATCTTAATTTTCATATTTAGCTTGTAGTCAAATCTAAACAAATTTTCTTATGTAGCATTAATGTATCATTGTCACTGTGACCACAACATAGATTTTACAAAATAAAACATTGTATGATCATAGTCACGTCAACACCTCACCCTATAGCATATGAGGCATTAGTATCATGTTGCAAGACATAATGAAAATGTCATGCCATTATGTATCAATGTAATTCATGATATAGTCCTCACCTTTGAAAGTTACCTCATGAACCATAAAAAATGTATATATATTCACCCCTTCCCAACTTTTTTTTAGGGAATTTGTGTGGTGCAGGCCTTGTGATAATTGCACTTGGCATCCAAACATGGCAATCATTTTATGCTTGGGGGGTCAGGAGGGGGTAATTGTTTTATATATTTTTAAAGGATAAGACATGAAAGTCCAATTCAAATCTGCCCAGAAAGAGTGCAATAAGACACGTGAAACTGTGCATGATGTGAAAACAATTCGCGACCTAAAATGAAAGAACATGTTAAGCATGATGGGTGTGTAACTTGATGTGTAACTTGATTGCACATTTATTTAGGTAATTGTTAATGAGGTAAGTTGGGTGTAGGATTCCATAATTTGGTCATGGTGCATTGATTTATGTCATGTGCACCATGTGATGTTATTTTCTTGTGTTTAATTGTGGAATCACATGGGGAACCATGTGATGTTGTTTCCTTGTGATTAATTGTGGAATCATATGGGGAACCATGTGATGTTGTTTTCTTGTGTTTAATTGTGGAATCACATGGTTCCCCATGTGATGTTGTTTCCTTGTGATTAATTGTGGAATCACATGGGGAACCATGTGATGTTGTTTTCTTGTGTTTAATTGTGGAATCACATGGTTCCCCATGTGATGTTGTTTCCTTGTGATTAATTGTGGAATCACATGGGGAACCATGTGATTTTGTTTCCTTGTGATTTTGTTTCCTTTTGATTATTTGGGAAACCTTGTGGTGGATAAGTTTTAGGAAGTTTCTTGATTGGTTTCCTTTTGGTTAATATATAAAAAGGTGTTTGTGACCTTGAAAAACACCTTCATTTGTACAAAGTTATGTGATGAATATAAAGTTTGTGAGGATTGAAGTTTTGATTTTGGAAAGGCTTTTGGTTTTTAATAGTTTTGGTGTTGTTTGTGTGGAAATCATGGTAGGAGAATGGTGAAACTTGCATAGCCAATAGAAGGGTGGAAGGATAATTTTACAACCAAAAACATAGATTTCATAGTTATCTAGTAATCATACATAGTTTCGGTCCTAAACCCGTTCATGTTGTACAGGTGCATAGTGCAAACTTAAAGGAAGCTCCATGATCATGTGGAAAGAGTTTGAAACTTGACATTTTTGAGTGGATGGGATTTTGATGGAACTTGTTGGCCACAAAGGTCCACCCTTAACAGTATGTGGTTTAAGGGCCTACCTTGCATGAGCCTTTATTGTGCAAAGCTGGTGGCCAAAGGATTTGTCATGCATAAATTTGCAGGTGTAGGATTTTTAATTTTTAATTTTCTTCCTTGGATACCTAGTAGGTATCCCTCCACTAGGTAATCTTGAGGGGAAAAAAAAAGAGGGCAGGCATTTCAAAAAAATGAAATGCCCACCCTTAGTGGAGGTTGAATTACAAGCTGTAACATGCCCTCCAACTAGGGTAAACCAGCCCATCACTGAACTCTAGCCTATCACCGAACACTTTGGTTCTCAATTCTTCTCCATTTTGAGTGATTTAAAATATTATAGGAGCACCTTCTCAAGCTTTACAAATCACCTTTGAGATCCCAGCCCCAGGCCGATAGGCTAAGGGAATGGGTCGAAAATTCAAAAGGGTCTACTTTCAGACTCTTCCCCTACATAAAGACCGAGGTTAATTTTTCTTTCGACTTCCCTGTTTACATAAAGACAAAAACTGATAAAATGTCAAAAACGACGCAAATATGCAAAAGATACATTATTGAGTTTGAAAACTGTACCTTCCGAAATGTGTTAGACAGGCTGTACTGGGCCTTCCATATTTCAAAAGGTACAGTTTTCGATTACAGCAAAATTCAGGATAGTAATCCTCCTGAAAATACACTAAGAAAAATCTACCAAGTCTTTACGAAATGCAACGCCAAAGGAGCAGCTAAAAAAGAACAGTAAAGAGAATACTTTTTTTTTCTTTTTTTTTCATTTTGACCCCTCCTACTTCATCAGTGCATAACTTTCTTATTTTTCATTCAAATTGAGCGATTTAAACTACCCTGAAATTGTCATCTTAAGCTCTACAAATCATCTTGTAACTCTAAAGAGAATAAAATAATATCTAAGGATTTTTGAGGGGTTCGAAAATAGACTATGAGCTGTTTGATTGAGAATTTTCTGTAAAAACGACCCCCCCAACTTCAAAAGGTTGCATTTTTTCATCTCTCATCCATTTTGGCTGATTTTTAGTGTGATAGATGCACAAAGATGAGGGCTCCATCTACTCTTTGGACACCATAAACAATGGGCCCTCCTGCAAAAATGAGGCCCTACTTTGTACTATGACCGGCCTCTCTACCCCAAATGACAAAAATCTTGTAGAGATCTTTACAATACTGAACATAAGAATCCAAATTGAACATGCAAAACATGGAGGCCTACTTTTCAAATATCTGTTCTCACGGTCAATAGCTATTACAAGAACATGCCTTACCAAAGCGTGGGTCTTCTGGGTTGAGCCTTTCATGACGAATGAAGGGCTCACAATTTCTTTTTTTTCTCAACAAGATAAGGATTGATCCAATGTCGGGTCATGTTTTAAAAGAAACATGTTAGAATCTATCAAAGTGTACGGGACAAATATCAAGATACCCATGTCTGGGTGACCACAGTTATATTACCATTTTCCTGGTTTGTGTATGTTACCAAAGTGTGGAATTTTTCACCAAAAAAATTCTTTTACACTGAAAATTTGTTAATTCCAAGTTTTTCTCTCAAAAAACTTTTTAAATGGTGAAAATTTGCCAAACAGAAATTCACTGGACCATGGGTGAAAGCGACCTAGCTTGTAGCTCCACATCTCATTAATGATTAATTAAGCTCCATAATCCACATATAATTGGAATATGGGAATTCTTTTTCCTTTCCTCCAAGAAGAACAAAAACTCTGCTCAGAAGAAATTCCAAATAGCTTGTGCTTGTGCATTTTCCTGAGTGTGTTTTGAGGGTGCCTTATGTCTTTGAATATCTAAAAACTAAAAACTTCCCTTACGGAATCTCAAAGTTGCACTTCTAGGGAGCATGGTTGTCCATCATATGCAAACATGGTACTCTGAATGTCACTCATACATTGGGTCAAGTTGGAGCCAAACCTTTGTCCACAATGTGGACACCAATGCTTTAACTCTTCCCCAGGGGGTAGGGCCATAATTTGACCTTTTCCTTCTTTGGGGGCAGGCTCCCAATAGTACAGGTTGTTCTTGCCAGTAAGAACGGATTCCCCAAACCGGTTGTATCTGACAGGTTTTGCTCCAGTTGCTGCCTCAGACGTCTAGGCCCTGCTTGCTTAACCGCACGAGGATGACGTCATGTATTACGTTTTACCGACGAAGTTCTTCTCTTTTTCTCCTCGCCACTAAAATTATTTTTACGAATGTTTTGTTTGTAGCCAAAGCGATAATCATATACAGGAAGATGTAAAAAAAGTGGCAATCATCCTTTGGGATGTTTTGCCAAATCTGGTTATATTAAAAATGAAGTACAATTTTTAAAATCATCCTTCTATATTTTTTTCCTACAGACTGGAGAGAAAATCTAGAAATCTGGCAATGCTTACTATTGTTTTTCTCACCTCTAGCGATTGAAAACCTCCAAAATCAGTTCATTTGTAAATTTTGAATTTTGAATTTTGGCAAAATGTCACTGATTTTTTAAAATAGGTTTGCTTGCAAACTCTTTTTTTCATCTTGTAAGATATTGGTTATTGGACATTAGTTTTTTGAGCTTGTTATTTGTGGTTGTAACTTTAATTCAGTGTGGATGGAATTTTATTTTACTTTATTTGGGGGTTTATCCTTCATCATGTGTGCTCTAGATTTTCATCTTTGTATTCAAGTTTTGAGGTGTGTGACCTTGTTTTGGGTGTTGTAACACAGAACAACCTCTCCAATGGTTTTTTGGGATTTTCTTAATGTCAGCAAAGTGACAATCATCCATAAGAAGATGTAAAAATAATGACAATCATCCTGAAGAAGATGTAACCACATCTTGCGATCAACCAAACATGAAATATAATGTTTTTAATCAAGCTCATATATTCATGGCTACTGTCTGAAAACCAACTATAGAAATCTAGCATTTTTTCAAATTTTTCACTTTTTGCGATTGAAACCTTTCAAAATCACTTCATTTTCGAGTTTTCATTTTTATTTCGCTTTTTGGCGAAATTTCGCCAGTAAAGAAAAACACCGGCACCCGGGCCCCCTCCCTCCTTCTCGCTATATAGTTTGCTAGCCGTGAAGGCGAAATCTGAGCTCCTTTCTTGCTTGGCAGACCTATTCTCCAGCTTCACTTGGATTTTGCATTCCTTGTTTTTTTCTTCCCGGGAAGAATGTTGACCATTGCCTGAGCATCTGCTCCAGCAGCTGTACGCTAGTTAGCGCAGTTTGTTTTAGCACTGTGAAATTTTTTTTGCTGCGTATGCAGGAATTTAGCAGTGCGAGCGATGGAGGGCCAGCAACAACAGAAACCAAAGGGAGGCACGGAGAAGAAAGGTACCAGTACGAAGCTGCCGACGAGAGGAAACATCTTATGGGGGATCGTCACACCAAATGGAGGTCAAAAGTAAGAGATGGACAACTTTAAGGCAGTACATGGAAGCGGCTGGAGGGAAGTGGTGGCAGTGGAGTTCAAAGAAGAGTGGGTTAGTCTTCCAGATAATCAACTCCCTTCCAGGACCAGCTTCCAAGTTTGAAATTTCTCTTTGAGTAACAAACTATAGTTATGGAAGACTAACCCACTTGAGCTTTCCGTGAGTATACGGTAGTCTAACAACCAGAGAGTCGATTCCAGAGTGCAGAAAGTAAAATTTTGAAGACATCTTCCTGCCCTCCGGTTCGATGTAATTTGTAGAAGCAAAGTTTTATGCTGCAGGCCCTCTGGCACCTAAACGGACAAACTACCTATGTGTGCTACGTAAATGCTAGACCTGTAAATCTGGACACAATGTTTGCAGAATGCCTGAAACTGAGTCCCGACGTTTTGCAATTTACTTAAGACTCGCTTCATTCATATTCTTGAGCTTCAAGTCTCCATGGGTTTTTTTGGTTTGTTTTTTTGAGGAACCCTCCGAAGAAGCATGCTCTGTGCTGTATGAGTTCCCCGGGCAACTTTGGCTTTTGATCTCTCTTTCTTTCTTTCTCTGTAATTTCTTTTACACATGACATCTGCTCTCTTTTTCTTTCTCTCGATTTTCTTTTACACATGAGATCTGCTGTATCTTTTTCTTTCTCTAATTCCTTTTGCACATGAAATCTGCTTATCTCTTTCTTTCTCTCTACTTTCTTCTACACACTAGATCTGCTCGCTGACTTCATACTTGTAAGGCTTAGTGGTCCCAGATTTTGAGGAATGTCCACCCCTGTTATTGTGTGAATTGTGAGTTTTTTTCCTTTCCTTTCCTTTTTTGAGAATTTCATGAAATGTTTCTTACTTTAAAAGTTTGAACTTGCCACAAGGGCTGCGAGCCATTGTGTAATGAGTTTTGTTCTCATTTCCAATTGTTTGCTTAATTGTCTTATTTTATGCCATTTGCCCACACAATTCTTCTTAAAATTTGTTCTCAATTTCTCAATAGGGATGTTCCCTTGGCAGTTTGTTGATGATTCACAACTTTAATATGTAAAAGTTGCTAATGTTGGTGATTGAGTTATGTTAACTCATTGGAGATTAGTTGTGAGATTATTTTTGTGAATGGTTGAAGTACTAGTAGGAAATGTTATTGTATGCATAAGGAGAATGAGTCTAGTTCACCACATGTTTCAAGAGGATCTCTAGTGAAATGATCTCCATTTTTAGGGACTAATTTTAGCCTTTCACATAATGATTGGTGACAAGTTGAAAGGACAAAGTTACTTATGTGGTTTCATCTAAGGGAAATCTAATTAGGTGATTTAACTAATTTAGTGTACTTGAACATTAAAATTATCAAACATTGACACATGGAATTGTAGTTTGTTCTACCCCTCCTCAAACAAAGGTGGTAAGCCTCTCCCTACATAGTGACTTTACCGACTCTTCAATTTTTATATCATTTTCATTGTGAACATTAGCCAAGTTATAGTTTTGTAAGCCATAAAAAAATTTCATAAAAAAATGTTGTAACTTTTCAAATCATATTTTCCCATGAAAAAGTATTTTGTGACTTCTTATCAATTAATAATGAAATTCAAAATTTTTTTCCTTCATATTACTTGGAAAGTTTTTATGTTCATTTATTATCCATTTGTACAATTTTGAAAACATCCAAGAGTGAAGCATCATATTTTCATTTGAATATAAAGTACAAGAAAGAAAAAAATGTTAAAATTTGATTTCTGAAAAAAAAGAATAATTGTGATATACATATCTTTGACTTTTTTATTTCAATGTCAACTAGTACTTGGTTGGCAAAGGCAACAAATGGTCTCATTGAATACAAAGGTTCAAACCTTGATACCAACAATCACTACAACAAAAGGTGTCCTTGTATGCAAGTGATTTCACTAGATCTTGAGTGAATTCATTGGTTATAGTGAACTGGGGCCAATGAAAAAGCAGCGAATTCGATGGTCTAGTGAATGGGGATTAATGAATTACACCCACATTTTGTAGTAGTGAATTGTATACATGCAATATTTTAAAATATATTATTCAGTTAAAATATTATTAAAAACTATTGTGGCTTATGTTGTTGGCCCAATTAAATGAAATTGGAAAAGGAAAATGGCACACCTTCTATAACTTAAACTTGAAATTCAATTTTCATTCAAAATTAGAGTTTGAGTTTTTATTGAATTTCCAATGACAAATATTTACTGAAAATATCACTACAACAAAAGGTGTCTTATACACCAAATGATTTCACTAGATTTTGAATGAATTCATTGGTCATAGTGATGGGACCTAGTGGGGAAGCAATAAATTCACTAGTTTAGTGAATAGGGACTAGTGAATTGCACCCACATTTTGTAATAATGTATGTTGTGCACTTTAGGTTTAAAAATTAAAAAATCACCTCCATTGAACTTGACTCATTGAAGGGTTTCCAACAATACCAAAAAATGACATAATTTCCCTAATAAATTTAACATTAATTTTTTTCAATTTTTGGTAAATACAAAATTTCTAATCCTATATTCTGATCTAAATCTAAACTAAAACATATCATAAAACTAATACTAATAAAATTTCCTTGTTCAAATCCACTCATATCTAATTTCAATATTAAAATCTAGTAATGAAAGTATGAAAAAAACATCAAAACAACAAATATGGCTATGGAATTGAGGCTTTTCCAAAAAACAAAATGTTTTTGTTTCATACTTCATCAAAACTCAATGTTCTACAATACTTCCTTCTCTTCCTCTTCCCAAAAAGTATTCATAAAAGAAAAGTCCTATGTTCTATTCAAATTCACACAATGACAAAAAAATATGTAATTTAATTAAAATTCTTAAAATAGTAACTAGGTAAGTAGAAATATATTAATTAACTATTACCATGTGTAATTATTCCCTTAACATTACCCCACCCATATTCTGAATTATGTCATGAAATTCTAGATCAAAAGTATGTTAAGAAAGTTAAATTTGATGTTGTTTTTGATCCTATGAATCAAAAATTTGATGCTGATCTTGTTGTATTGTAGTCTCAACTATTTATACTATACTCTGATTTGTCTGTGGCTATTATACTTCAAAGTGAACCAATGTTTGATTCTTTGTTATATACAAAGTTTGTGGTTGGTTTTCTAATGCCTTTGTTGACAGCAATGTTGTTGTTTAATGATGTGTTGTTATATGTTCATGTGATTGCAATTCTTATGTCACTTGTGGTTACTGATGTGACTACAGATCTAATGTAATGTGTCACGACCTTAACCTTAGGCTTGTGACCAAAGCAAAGGCATGGAAAGGTGTGGGCCACAAGTGTAACTTGGGAGTCACATTCACACTTTTGAGAGTGCGAAAAAATGCGAAGGAATGAGCTCACACACTCTCACATGGACTCCCACTTTGGGATTTGGAGTCCTATTGGACTTTTGAATATTTAGAAAGTGGTTTGAAGGGTCAAAACTCATTGAATTGAGGGCTTCCTTATATCATTGAAAAGTTCTTAAGACTTGAGTGTTTAAAATGGGCTCATATGATCCATTCGAGTACTTATAACACAAGTTATGGCCAAAAAAAAGGTTAGGAATCAAAGTGTCAATTTGACTCTTAACCATTAAAAATTGAGAATCACCTTGAATTATGTGCATGTAGGAGGTGTGCCATATATCATCGGAAAGTTTTCAAAAAGGGCTATAACTTTTCTTCAAACCTCACCTCAATCAAAAGTATGTACATGTTATGGGCGTCCAAAGTGGTAAGAGTTTTAATTTCAAGAATTGCAAAACTCCTGACATGGGAGTCTTGGGAAAAACGCCACTTGGATGTAGCTTCCATAACATGTCACAAAGAGTACAATAAGGGGGAAGGTGGTGGATTCCCCCAACTCCGGGCCGTGATGAGTCTTGTGGATCCGTGTATGCCCATGGTTCGTTCATGCATCAAAACTGCTCTAACTATGCACTAACCAACTTGTTGTTTGGTTTGTGTAAATTGATATGAATAATTGACATGCTTATCACTTATTGTAGTCCTCATCCCGAAGTTCCAACATGCCTTTCTTACCCCAAAAGTGTTACGAACTAAGGAGCATGCCCCGACTTTTTTTTCTTTCACTATTTTCATTTTGGGATTAACATTTGAATATTTCAAGGAGTTAGAGGAGTTAGAGGGTGTGTCATAATTTGAGTTTGCTCCTATTGTTGTAGCTCTAATGCAAGTTCAATCTGATCTTATTAAACCTCTTGAGTTTTGTGTTCTTTAGTTTGTATTTGCTCCCTTATTTTTGTGGTTATAAATGCATATTCCTGATAACTAACCTCTTGCAAAACAAATTCTATTGGTTTTAGAGTTTGTTTTGATGCATATGTCATACCACTAGCCTCCCTTTGAAGGTTATCCTTCCTTTTTCTAAGGTCTTTTGGTTCTTCCTCTTTTGTTTTTGTACTTGATGGTCCTACACCATTAGTATTTCCTTTGTTTTTTTCCTCATTGAGGTTCTTAGTTTTAGAGAAATGGTTAAATGTTCATACTCAAATGATGGTATGACCTTTTCCATTTGAGATATCCTATGCCTATATAGCCTTTCATTTCTTTCATATCTTCTACAAACCTTTCCAATATCTTTCTAGACAATATCCTGCACCGAATCCCACCACAAATCTACATCCTTTTCCTCCATTGACAATGCCTTGAGTTTTATTTGAAGCAAAGTATGTTGCTTCTTGAATTTGCTATTTTATTTGAAGACACCATCATAATTAAATGGCTTGATTCCTTGGGCCTCTTCTAGAAATTTTTGCAACTTTTCATTATAAGTTATCAACATTTGCAAAGTTTTGTCCATCTCTATTTTCTTTTGGTTAAATTACCTTTGTATGTCATTCTTGGCTTGATATATATTACCAATGTCCACTTTGAGCTCCTCTAACTCCTTTTGTTGCTTCAAGAAAGTTTGCTCCATATTTTTGTAGTCTTTTTGAAGTTTGTTGTGCTCTACAGTAAGAGAATCCTCCTCTACTTTCAAGTTCCAATAATTGGCATCTGTTTATTTCAAAGTTGCTTACAAAGAATCCCATTCTATTTTGATGTTTTCCAAATCCTTGTTATGTTTCTCCATGTTATTAATATTATGTTTGGTTGTTTGTAATTTTGCTAATACCTCACTATTCTCACTCTTCCTGACCTACAACTCTATTTTGAACTTCTATTCCTTCTCCAAAGCCCCCTATAGATTCAAAATAGATCTTTTCTTCTCTTTTATGATATGTTTATTCTTAATTTCCAAATCAAAAAATATAAGCAAAATATTGGTCATTTGCAGATTGTATTATATTGCTTGTTGAAACATACTAACAGTTTTCCTATGTTCATCCAAGTTTGCTTTTGGCCCTTGCACAAACCGTGGTGTCTAAAACCTAGGAGTCTAACTTTTGGAACTTATACTTGAAGAACCTAAATTTTTGTGTGCAGTCCAAATTTCTTTAAATACATTTGTGCCTACTGTAAAACTTAGTCTTGTAGCTACAATACCTTCATTATTATGTGGTTTTGGAATAGATTATTGTACTTCTAGTGGATCCAGGTCCACGTCCTATATTTGTTCCTCTATTACCTGATGAGCTTGAGATCCTAGTTCCTTTTGAAACCATCTCTGATGCTCTTGCCCATCTAATCTCTACTCCTGCTTGGGATAGATCTATGGTCTTAGATTATACCTAAGAGATATGGATTTCTCCTTTTATTTCTAATGCTACTAATGTTGTTTCCTTATCAATTTTGTTGCTTGTTCAGGATTAATATTGCCCTTCATTATAATATCCTATTGTCTTCTTTACCTCTTCTATAAAGTCTCCCTTTCCTCATCATAATTAGATTGGGACATCAAAACTACTCTTCTAGTTGTCCTGGTATATGGTTGTTTCTCCTTTCTAAGATAAATATGTGTTAGGTTCAAATGTTTTTTGTTTATAATAAACTTTTCTTTTAGAATCTCCTTTATTGTTGTGTTCTCATATGGCTATTTTATCGACTTTTTCTTTTCCTATGGCTATGCTCCTTCTAGTGGAAACCACTTTTGAAACAAAACTTTTAGGACAATAGCAAAATGGCATATATCTTTTTTTGGTTCTTTTTTGTTTGTTCCCTCAATCATGTTTTTTTGACATTTTTCCCATTTGATCAAGTCCTTGACCAATTGAAAATACATAATTGCAACCCAATTGACAAATTCTCCATGATCTACTTTGGAGATCATCATGGCAAATTTATTGCTAAAATATTGCACCTTATCTTTTTGACAAATAATGGACAAAATTGCAATAATTTTATTAACATAATCTGACCCCATCTTCTTTAAAACCCACCCTTCATTGGTGTTGTAAGTATTTGAAACTCTATCAGCTATGTTTGCCAATGCTACTTTGGCATTTAACATCTCTGCTTGGATTGATCTTGTCTCTCTTATACGGTAAATTTTAAAAATTCAACCAGAATGTTGTGATGGGGAGTCTTCCACTCAACCTCAAACAAACCTACCAATCCAACTTTGTTCACCTAGGTTCTCTTTTCCTCTCCAAAGCTTGTCCAAAGCAAAATATTCTTCAAATTGTTATTATAACTTTGCTCTATAGGAGTAAAAATGTACCTAACCTCATCATCTTGGTGAGTCTACACCTTTTTCCCACATAGATTTACAGCCATTGCTTGTTGATTTGTTCTTTTCGTGCACTTCTTGTTGGAAATGTGGACTTTCTTTGGAGTTGCTTTTGGGTAGGCTCTTCTTGACGTGATGGTGCTTCTTGTTCTTGTTGCAATCATCCTTATGCTTCTCTTCTTTAAAGTCAAAAATGTAAATTGGACCAACTCGCTCATTTGGACTTGCCTTTCTTATGGGCTTCCTAAAATTGTAACTCTTCAAAGTTTGCTTACAATCTCTCTCGTTTTTTCTAATTGCTTCAAAAGCTTTCTCAAACTTAAATATCAAAGAAGATCTTTGAGAGGAAGAAGAAGAATAAATAGGAGAAGGAAATGGTGGACCTCTTTCTAGACACCTAGATTGTAAAGGCAAAATATTTGCAAAATTCTATTGTTCTCTATGTTTTTTTTTTTTTTTCCTCTAAACTTTTGTAATCTCTCTTTGGATTGTCTTTGCAATTTCTCAACAAAACTTTCTTTTGCATTCATTTTGAAGACAAAAAACGATGTAAACTTGTTTGTAGAAACCAAAAATGAAGAGGCACTTTATTGTTTATTGCCTTTTGAAATGTAATTGTTTCATTTCATGAAGTGATGTTTCACTTTTTGCTTTAAAGTTAGTGTTTTAATAAATTTTCCCTTTTTTTCTAGTTTTTTGACACCTATCGTCTATTGTTAAAGTTCATATTAACAACAACATGACCTACAGTTAATGCATGTTGACCTAGCAACTCTATGGACGTGGCACTAGGTTGTTCTAATGACAACTCTAAATCTAATGACTTGGTGTCATGTACATTACAAACTTTTTCTGTCCTATGTTAAGTCATCAAATCAACAAAGTTTTGTTCGGATGTGATAAACTTATTTGACCTATAGTCTAACGATTGTGAAAATGTGTAATCATGATCTATGAATATTTTCATAACATGTTGACTAATCAAATTTATTCAAGCTTCTTTTGATATTATTATTTGATGAGTACCAATGATCTCTATTTTTCTTTGATCTTTTGAATCTTCATTAGATTTTTTTTCCATGTGATTTGAATCTATGGACTTTAAAGACATTTGATTATTTGAACTCTTAATCTTGTTCAATGTCTGATCCACATATTTGTATGGTTTCAACTTGTTAACATTGACCAATACCATATTTGGTTCAAAATTGTTAAGAGAAATAAAAATAATAATATTATTGGGTAAGCAATAATGTACCCTAAATGGACCAAACCATCTTCTCTTGAATTTGCCCAGGGTTGACATTTCTCCCTTGGGAAACCATAAAACATAATCTCCAAATTGGAACTTTTTTTTTGTGTTTTTCTATCGACTCCATATTAATTTGTTCCATTAGTTTGTTCCCACATTGTTCGAAGCCTCCAATTTGTTCTCCTTTAACTTCTCCAATTTTATAATTCTAGTAGTTAGTATTTTGGTTCGTTTTACATTTCTATGGTCCCCACTAATAGCTGATAGAACATATTATGTTAGCATTAAAGGATGCAAACCATAGACTAACTGGTAAGGTGTATAACTTTTTGCCACCTTGTAAACAATCCTATATGAAAACAGAACTATGGATAGATGTTCATCTTAGTATTTTTTTTCTCATTGACTTAGTCAATAATCTACCAATCACTTTGTTAGTAGATTTTGCTTGTCCATTTCCATATGGATAATAGGTAATTGAATTAACATGTTTTAACAAAAACTATTTTGTTAAATCTTTTATTGCGTTGTTGATGAGATGTACTCCTTGATCTGTGACTATTGTCAATGGACATCCAAATCTGGTCAAAATATATTCATACAAGAATTTGGTTGTAACTACTATAGTATTGGTTTTGAATGCTTTTGCCTCTACCCACTTAGTTGCATAATATGTAACTACCATAATATATTTGTTTCATATTAGTCTTCTTGCTGGTTTAATTAAACCTATAAATCTAAACCCCACTTCATAAAAGGTTTTTTGAAAATGTTGTCACCAACTTGGCTAGATTTTTTGTTTTTAATCCTCCAATTTTCTAATAGTTGTCATAGTTTTTACAAAAATCCCACATCCAAATTTTTTTTGGAATAATATCTACAACAAAATGTCTTCAATCCACTCCTTCATGTAGTTCCTTCAGAACAATTTGTGCTTTTAAGGTGGTCAAACATATGTGCATTTTGCTGTCTTGTCCCATTCTATATATTATTCCCTCTTTTAGACTAAAGGGTTATGCCTTTTTGGCCAACTTCTATTTCTAAGTTAAGTTTCAAAGTTTTTGGCACTTGATTTGTTTCTAGGTAACTTCTTACTTTTTGCATCCATATAGGTTCTACAAAAATTAATTATGCATCCATAATTTGATCTAGGACTCCCAATTGTTTTGAACTATCTAGTAATATTGATAAAACATCAACAAGTTACATGTGTTCTATCGGGCTTGTAAACTATTGTGAATTCATATTCCAAAAATAACAACAACCATCTGGCTATCCTTCTAGACACATGTGGTTTATTGACCAAATATACTAGAGCCATGTGGTTTACATAAAAAAAAAATTGTTTCCCAACAAAAAATGTCTAAATTTATGCAGAGCATAAACCAACGTTAAGGCTTTTCTTTTTGTAATAGTATAATTCTACTATGCTTTATTTAGTAGTCTATAGGCTAGTCATATTTACCAATTGGGTCTTGTGCCAACCATTGCACCTACTACTAATAATGATGCATCTATGTGCACATGAAATTCCATTTGCCAATTTGGAGGTATCAAAAATGGTGCTTCCATGTATTTATGTTTAATTTGATCCCAACCTTCTTAACACTTTGTGGTCTACATAAAGGGTTATGTTTTTCTCATAAGCTTTGTGATTAATGCCATGATAGAAGCAAAGTTCTTGATGAAACATCTATAAAATGGAGCCATACCATTAAAGACCTGGATCTATTTTGGGTTTGTAAGCATTGGCATATTCATTATTGCCTGAACCTCTTTAGGGTCTAGTATTTTTCCTTCCTTGGAAACCATGAACCCTAAAATCAATCTTGAAAATACCATAAAGGAACATTTCTTTGGGTTAAAATTGATTTTATATTCTTTGCATTTCTAAAAACAAAGTTTAAGTTCCATTAAATGACGCTCCATATCACTGTAAATTGTGAAGTCATCTAAAAATGTCTTCATAAATTGGTCTGAGTATTCTTTTAAGGCTTTGTTGACTATTCTTTAGAAAGTTGGTGGCCCATTTTTAACACCAAATGGCATCACCATCCAAACAAAAGCTCCCTAATTTGTTATAAAGGTTGTTTTGTATCTATCTTCAAGGGCTATAAAAATCTAATGGTATCTTTAACATCCATCTAAAAATGAATAGGCTTCATACCCTACTATAGTGTTTAGTACCTCATTAAAAAATGGCAAAGGATAATGACCTTTTTTGGTTGCCTTATTTAACATTTTGAAATCCACACAAATTTTCAATTTTCCATTCTTCTTAAGCATTACCACTATAGGTGATAACCATGTAACCTCCTCTACTAGTTGAATGAAACATGTTGTTAATAGTTTATCAATATCCTATTTAATAATTGTAACATAATTAGGGTTCAATTTGTACCTTACTTGATGTGCTAATGGTATTGAGGTGTTTAACTAAATTTTGTGTTGAGCCAATTTTGGAGGTATGCCTTTCAAATCTTTATAAGTCTAAGCAAACACATTTTTGAACTCGAGTAACATTTGGAGCTCTTTAGTTTTCTCCTTTGTTAATTGTGCATTAACTATGATGTACTATAGATTTGCCTCTGTGCCAAGATTCAATTTAATAAGCTATTGTTCTTTAGTCAAATTCTAACTTGCTATTTAAAGATTTTGTACATATATTTTGGCCAATGTCTCATCCATTTCAATATTAGCTTGGCTATGATGATAATAGGTTTTTGGATAAACCTTATCTTCCAATGATATTTCTGGTTTGACATAAAAGTCTTTTAGTTTTTTTGTTGAAAGCACCACTTTTGTTATTCTTTGATCTGATGTCCTTTGCTTTAGTTCAAATTCTTCATTGATCCTGATTTTTGACATTTTAATACTCAGCAATGAAATTGTTTCATTTGAAATAATGATTGTGCCAATTGAAAATAACTCTAGTCCTGTTTCAAAGATCAGATCTTCCTCTTCATTTGTTAACCTTTCCAGCAAGTCATATCAAACAAGTACTTGGGGCCTTCTAGTTTTTACTCCCAGTTTTTTATTAATGAATATTATTCTGATTATTCCATTACCTTGAACAATAATGACATTGTTACCCCAATCATGTGTAACCTTTGCATCTTTGAGCTAAAGTCTTCTTAGTAACATGGAATAGCTAGAATCTACCACATTGTTTTGTAAAACAATAAATGTGACTACATATGGCATGCCATGTATGTGAATCTTCAAATTTCTAATGATTCTTAAAGGTTTGGTCATATTCTGATCTACCATTGAAATGGTATAAAGTTGGTCATAATTTTGGTAAACTTAATTTTGTTTTGAGGTTTTCTATTATGATGTTTACATTTGCTCCTCCATTTAACAAAACATCCTCAACAATGTTCTTCTCAACTTGTACTTGGATAACTGCCATCTGGTTATTTACCTTTATAGCTACAATGTCTACTTTAGAATATGTCTCAACCATTGTGGCTACACTAGGCTTTAATATCACTTTTAGTAGTTATATTGGATTTTTCTAGCTTTATTTTTTACCACATGTACTTTTAAAGATCTAATATTATTTTCAACAATTGACTTAACCTCAAAGTATAAGTAGTTTCTAACATCTATTTATTGACATCTTGGAATATTTGATCCATAAACATAACTATGTTGATAGGATTAGTAATCAAACTTTGTGATACAATTGGTTTTGTGGACACCTTGGCCTTTGGTAATCTTGCCCAACTTGTACTCCACTATATTTTCTCCTTTTAAGTCAAATTTTCTGGTGGGTCTTCTGTTTGCATCTCTTGTATAGTTTTGACAAAAGATTATTATAGTCTCTAATATTCTTGCCAATCAACAATAAACTTCTTCTTCATTAACTCTTTGTCTTTGAATACCTATTATTCAATAACTTTGCTCTTGGTCATGGCCATGTTGACATCCATTATATGAACTAAAGGATTTGCAACCTAAGGTTCTACCATAGTTTGTTTCTTTGTAATCTTCATTCCTTTGTTCTTAAACATACTTTACATGTCATTATATTTAGGAAAACCTATGATCTTATGTCTAATGTCACCACAAGTATGACAGGAATACCTCATAGGTCTTTATATTTTGATTTATTAAGTAGTAACTTCAAAAAATGCAAGAATAAAATCTTCCTTTCTTTTGACTTTACAAGTTTCAACATTATGATTTGTCCTGTGACAATTTGTACAATACATTCATGTTTTCTCTGTAACTTTTTGAAGTTCCTGAGCTAGTATTGTCTTGCTATATGTGGTATTGATAGATTACTTATAACCTCTATTTCAGAAATTCCTTTTTCACAAACCAAAGCTACTTCCACTCTTTTATTCTTCTTTTGCTTCATGTTTTTCAACTACATGTAAATTTGCTCATCATTATGAACTTTTTTGTATTTTTTACAAAAAATTAATTGCAATTCTATAAAATACAATCTAGATAATCTCCCATATAATTATACACCAATCAAACAAAATATCTCTTAGGGTAAAACTAAACAGATTAACAATTTTTGCATGTTCTATTTCACCATTTGCTCTAATGGCAGTTTTAAAAACTCTTATATGAACATCTAGGTCATAATCCTTCACATACTCAGGATAGTTAAGTGGTCAACAATAAGGCCTATTGGTGGTAATGGTGGCTTGTTTGGATTCACCATTGGCAATCCATAATACCCCAAAAGTCCTAAAGGTCTTAGTGGGTTTAAACCGCCTTTTCTTCGATTTGATGGTTGATCATCAAAAAATTTGTTCACCTCTCTGGGCATCTCTTCATGCACATTCACAAGTTCTGTTCCCCTTGGAATTTATGGTTTGGACCTGATACTAGCAACAACATGGACTAGTGTTGATAGAAATGGAGCTTTAGTAATTGTAATCATAGATTAAAGCATTACCACATAATATAATGGTACAGATCTTATTGGTTCCATTTTGAAATTAAAGGTTCATGCATAGGTAACTCCAACATTGTTATGATGTAATAGACTTGGTGCAGGAACTACAGAAATAGGTACCATATCTGCCACAACTTGAGCTTTCATTTCCACTTTGTTATTTCTCCAAATGTGTTCTCTAAGTCTATCTTGAATTTTGACCCTCTCATGGTATAGATCCTCTAGCTCAACATGTCCATGGTTATCTGCTTTTGTAAGTTTTGGATTTAAATTCTAGAAATGTTCAGCAAATCCTTGCTTAACATTATATTCAATAAATGGACATTCATTGATTTGATGTCCAATTTGATGGCAATATGTGCAACATGGAGAATTAGGTCTTGGAATTATGTTCACACTATGAACTCCTCTACTCCAATCCTTTGGAAATCCTTTAACAATGTTTCCATTTTGTTGTTTAAGTTTAGGTTCACTATACCTCACTTTAACAGCCACATGTACACCTTTTGTTACTATTGGTTTTACTTTTGGTAAGACTACAGTTTTTGGTCTAGCTACAAGTATCGGTTCAACTCCTTTATACATTCTAATACCCTAAGTTGCGATTTTTTGCTCAACCACATAATGAATCAAAGGTTCAAAATTTTGAGCTTTTTGTTCAAGCTCTTCATTCTCATGGTCCTTTCAATAATAAAGAGGTGAAGCAAATTTGTATCTTAGAACTACTTCCTTCATTTCTAACATGTTGAATCTCTATTCTTCTTTTTAAATCAAAGCATTAGAATTATGTTGTTGCATCAAACGTATTAATTATGGCATAGCTTTATGTGGAGGTTCAGATTCCTAACTCCTTCATCTAAACTAAACCTATGAGTTTGCATTTTTAATTTAACGTTCTTCTCTCTTAAAATTTTGTTGCAAATTATTAGTGCACTTCTATGCTTCACCAATTTCCACTTCATAATAAATAATCGAGTGTGCTTGAGGCATTATGTGGCTTGTAGGTCTCTTTTCTATCCATGGATATTTTTGTTTTGACTAATTGTCTTTCTTCTAAGTGTTACAAATTGTTGGTCTATTTGATTTGCACTCAAATTGTTGTTCATGGCAATGCAATTTTCCATTTGTTCATGTAGTATAACCTGATTTAATTATCTCTTTAGACTTCCAGTTATAATTATATTTTCCACCTCTCCACATAATAATTCAAATTTGAACAAATTTCTACATTTAAAACAAAATCCTCATAGTTAGCTATTCTGCTTAAATTTGTTTCTTGAACAAAAACTTATGATCAAGATTTGAAAAAAATGCAAAAAATGAAACTGAAGTTCATTATTAATCTTTAGAAACAAAAATTTCAACAACAAGACATAAACAACATTTTGAATTTCGCTCTAAATTCAAACCCTAGGATGGTCACCAAATGGTAAATACAAAATTTTTAATCATTTATTCTGATCTAAATATGGATTGAAACATATCATAAAACTAATATTAATAAAAATTTCTCATTCAAATCTATTCATATCTAGTTTCAATATTAAAATCTAGTAATGAAAGTATGAGAAAAACATCAAAACAACAAATCTAGCTATGGAATTGAGGTTTTTCCAAAAAAAAAAGTGTTCTTGTTTCATACTTCATCAAAACTCAACATTTTACAATACTTCCTTCTCTTCCTCTTCCTAAAAGATATCCAATAAAAATAAAATCCTATGTTCTATTCAAATTCAAATGGTGATAAAAATTATGTAATCTAACTAGTAGTTCCTAAAATAATAACTAGGTAAGTAGAAATATACTAACTAACTATTACCATGTGTAATTACTCCCTTAACAATTTTCAATGACAATATTTTTCAACATTCAATAACTCTTGCACCATAGGTTTAAATGTTATGATACCACCTTGATGCACCTTCACACATCAAGGATTTTTTAATAGTCAAGTGCATGGTGGGGGGCATTATGGTCAAGGAGATCTCGACATGATAACTAAAATGAACAAACAAGCAAACTACTTTCCTTTATAGGTAAATTCCAATGCCATGTGTAAATTTCCTATTGAACCAAGTGTTGATGAATTCAATATGTTCATAACAACTAGTCCCATTCACTATGGGGATATAATGAATTGAATAATTTTTTACTCTAATAAACTTATCCCAATTTCACAAAAAATTAGTGAAATTGCTAATGAACTATGCACCATCCTTTATAATGAAAGTTCTTCATTTAAAGGATTTTTTGGGTTATTTCTTTAAAAAAAACTACACTTTTACACAACAAAAAGGATTTTCATTGAAATCAATTATCAACAAAGATGCAAATACATAAATCCAAACACATACAATTCCATATTAAGAACCCTTTAAAGTTAAACACACACATTGAAAGTATTTCAAGGATGTGTGATTAGCCTAAATTACCAAAACATTCTATTTTGGAAATGGAAATAGTTGCATCAAATAAGGGAATAATAGGTCATTAATCATGCCAACTCTAACTAATATAGGTTATATACATATATAAATTTACCAATCTGTGAAAATTGCTTATATATATGTTAGCTCTTTAATTCAAAATTAAAAACTTTGAACAGTTAGTGGATGCCCACCCGATTGGGTGATTTGATGGTTTGCATGTGCAATGTTAACAATTGATTCTTATAGGCATTCCACTCTCCATAGTACTTAATATGGTGAGACAATACAACATAGGCTCCAACTATGAAGATAAATAATTTTTAAGAGCCAACACAAAATCTATAATTTTGTTCCTATTTGCATCTACCAAGTGGAGTGTAATGGTTGGAAACATGTAATTTGAAGCATTTGTAACTTTGAAGCACACTAGTGGAAGAAAAGTACTCCAATTTTGTTGATTCATGGCTATGTTATTAGCTTTTGAAGTTCTTACAATCATTTTACACAAAATCACAAAAGGGACTCCTTTCTGTTCCTTAAACTGCAATCACACCTAATGTTAGTAGCTAATCCACTAACATAGACTAAACATACATTTTCACTATAAACTTTAAATTAACCCCAACACTAACCTTTAATATTTTTTAACTTAATAAACATCCACAAGTGCATTCACATTTGGGATGTTGTTAAACGCTTTTAAGGTTAGGGCGTACTCACTTGCCATCATGGAATCACACCAAAAATCCATCATGACAAATAACCACCGTTTTTAGTTGTTTTTCACCATTCCCATCAACATTAGGGATGTGCATTCATTTTCTTCCTTTTTGCTTCCACTGGTGCTTTGCAAGCTCTATGTCATTGCACTTGCTTTTATTGCCTTTAGTCACATCGCACTTGATTTTGTTGCTTCTACTTTCATTAGTGTTTTGCACACTCCAGAACTATAGAACATGTCCACACGTTCTTTCACATTTTTACATTTCTCTCATTGTTATTTTGTAAGCTATGACACAATTTGTTTTGACAAAGTTCACTAGAGCCTGGGATGTTGGGACACATGTTGTTGGAGCCTAAGATGTTGGGACGTTGCATTTTTTGTTTTGTTCTATATGCTAGTTGCAAAAGCTTATCCTTGGAAACTCCACTGTGGCATGAAAATAACAACAAAAAAGTTGGTGGAAGTTTACAAGAATCGTCTCTTGAACAATAGATTATCATGCCCTTTTGTTTCTTGAACAAAAAAATAGAAAAGAAAAAGAAAGCAAAAAGAGGCAAAGAGGGGGGAGATGAAAGTAGAGGGGAACATGGAAGGCCATTAGGGAGGGGTTGGAGTAGGAAACAAGGCAAAACTCTTGAGAACGTTTTTAATAAGTTAATATTAAGTTAAAGACTCATTTTTAGGGTTGTTAAGTTAACATGCAACTTTGTGATAATATCTTTTGTTTTTTGAAGATTGATGATACGTAAACATTGAGTTAACACTAAGCTAACACCAATGTTAAGTAGGTGCCAACTAGGATGCCATGTAAACTTCTATGTTAACTAACAATCTTGGTTTGAATTCTACAATTTTTTATCACAACTTAACACTGACTTAACAATGATTTACCATCATGTGTGATTGCAGCTTTAGGCATTTAAAAACCCAATGGTCCTTTGTAATAACAAGGTGCAATTCCCTAGCTAGAGTCAACGTGCACCCACTAGCACACCATGCAAAATGGATGATGTGTGGACATGAAGACCCTTTCATTTTGTTCTTGTCTCACAATTAACATGGTGGTTAGCTATGTATCAACCGGTTACATATTTTCACCTACCTATTAGTCACCAAGTGCCTTATCTACATACATACCCCAATATTAACCACTTACATTCTCTAACTACTTAGTTACTTATAGTAATTACCAAGTTTGGCAGGTTTCATGCATGTTCAGGTGCAAGTTAGAGATTAGGATCTAAGGGTTTAAGATTAGAGGTTTCACATTATATTGGAGCCATTGTTAGAACTGGACTGGGTATTTGGCCCTATAAAAAAATTGAATCAGAACTTTGATTGAGAGCGCTATGTCTTGTTTAGCAGGTTCAGGTTCTCTAGACATGTATGTACAACTTCAGGAAGAAAAAACCTGAAGTTTTTTCATAATTAAAGTTACAAAATATCTAACTTGGACTATGTGAGTTAGTTCAACAATCTAAAACTAAATTCTTACAAAATTATGTTTAATTGTGTGCGATGAAAATAGAATCAAACCTGATTTTTAATTGGATCAGACTTCAATTGTGTTAAAAAAAGATTGAAATTGAACGTCTAAAACACTCAAAGAACCAGTCTTAGGATTAAACCAAAGAGTTCATCCAAAACTCAAAAAGTTTTGTAACTGAGACTGAAGGTTCCTTCTAAAATCCAGAACCAGATAACATGGGTAATTACCGTTTTAAATATTTGTTAAACTAGAAAACATTTCCCCAAATCGTACACAAAGCCCATTTTTTCACAGACCATTGAAAGCTTGTTTGAAATTTGAATTGTGCAAGGACATTAATGCAAACTTATCGGCTTTGTGTAACTTTTGGGGACAAAATTCTGCTATGAACTACAACCAATTTGCTAGTGACAACTAGAAAACTTGCTGCAATCTTTGAAGTTTAAAGTTTCAAACCAGTTCTTTTATAAATTTATTTTGCATTGAACTTACCTAACCACCAATTTAGACTGCCTTAGTACCCGGGGCTTGTTTGGCAGCAAGGTGCCTAATAATGAATTTTTTCAGTTACTTTTGGGAGTAAAACTAATAATATTTTACAATTAGGCACTGTACTAAATAATGAAGCTAGTGTGTTTAGGGTTTCTTTCAGACTTTTAGAATGGAAGGTAAGTATTTTTCAAAAAACTTAACAATTCTAAGAATAATTAATTTGTGGCTGTACCAGGGTAGTTTTTTGAAATATGCTTACAAGAGGGAGCCAGTTGTTTGATTAATTTCCTAAGTAGCCCATCTTTATCATGGTTATTCTTCACAAACTTTTGTATCTTGGCAACTAGAAAAAAGGGGCTACCAATCCTAGAAAGAATTTTTCCCCACAGGAAAAATGGCACAATGTCAAAAAATTTATTTTTTAAAAAGAAAAAAAAGAAAAACCCCTTGATCCTTTTATGTTGTAGGGGAGGTTCCTGTATGAGTGGGTTTCTTAATCTAGCATGAGCCTGAGGGTGTGAACCTAAGTACAAGAATCTCCCCTCATGTGAATGACTCTCTTTGTATGGGAATGTGAGAATGTATAAAAATAGAAGGATTTCCCCCTAGCATATGCCGTAGGGTTCTTATAGTGGGGGAGATCTGTCAAAGTACACAAAGAAATAAAAAATACAGTTGGTTGCTGATTGGAGAAGGGTCTGAGTATAGACCCTTCCCGATTTGAGGCTCCTGTCACAAGGCTGATAGGCTGAGTGGAGGGGATGACTATCACAAGGTCGATAGGCTGAGTGGAGGGGTTGAAAAACAGTCTACACTTAGACCCTGCACATGCATAAAGAAATGGACATTTTGTTTCATTTTATTTTTTTGTGCATGAAATTTACAAAAAGAAAGTTCTAAAAACCAAAAGGCCCAGGTGATAGTCTTGCTGGGATCCCCTGAATTTCAGAGGTTACCTTGACATCTTTGGTCAGGTGATTGACCTGAAAATACAAAGGGAACAATTGGTGGCTTCTTTATGTTTGAGATGATGACACTAACTTGGGATATAGCAGTGTATCGGAAAAGGTGACTGTGCAACGAGAGTCCAAGAAGATGTTGCCTGTACCAGTGGTTCGGTTTAGGTAGAAAATGCTTGGTGGGATATTCTTGAACAAGGTATTGTCCACATAATGCTGTCACGTGCCCACTTAGTAGAGTGGAGAAAATGTTTCCTTGACAACGGGTGTGTGGACTAAGTGGGTAGGATTGTTATTGTGTGAGTGTGTGAACAGGAGCAGTAAGGAATATTTCAAATATATTTTATTCATGTGAAATGAAATTTTTTTGACAAATTTCGATGACATGTTAAAATATACTCAACAAAAATATATTTCATCACGTCAGCACAAACCGAAATGTCATCACTACCACGTGGATCCGCCACATGAATAGCCGACCACAATGTCTATGTTCAAAGTACAAAATTTCACGCAAGTTTGTGCCCATGTGTTGAAGCACAAAAAGGTTTATGCCACATCTCTTAAGATATCTTGCCCCTTGGAACTCCAAAGGACTTGTATATAGTAACCATTCAATATATAGTAACTATTAAATTTGATGAATGTGTCATCCTTACATTCTCAATAAAATTTTAATCATATTTTTTTGCTTTAAATTGTCTATTTGCATTTTTTCCATCTCTTGTCACTACCCACTTGTGAGTTCTCTCCATAACAATGATAACCAAATCAATATTATAAGCGAAAGACCATTCACAATTGAATGTATAATTGAAAACACTTTGTTGTAAACAATTTTGGACCCAATTTCAAAGTAAATAATAAGAACGTGACAAACTTTTCAAGATGACACTCAATTTGACCCTTTACATAAATTGTTAAAAATCAAGAAATGGGGCGTTGTGAAAAAAAAAAAACAAAAGTGGATAACATAGATGAATGGGGCTGCTTGGTGATGGACAAATGCAAAGACAAAACAACAAAGTCCATATATTGTTAGGAAAAGGCTGAACCCCAAATTTATAAAGCAAAATATAAAAGACTATTGTTGCACGATGTTCAAACATGTGATGAAATTTTTGAAACAACACGCAAACCTAAAAAAGCCACGCTCAAAACATTATTTTATTAGCTTTTTGAAAAACTTGTCAACCAAAAATTTGGTCACCCTTCATAAATTATTAGCAACAGAAATTGCAAAATTCCTAAAAAAAAAGCTTTATGCAACTCTAAGTAGGCGAGCTTGAATCCCACAACATGGAAAAAAAACAAATTCATACAATTGCTTGTGAATTGACGAATGATTGAATGGCTACCCAAACCACAAAAAATGTGAGATAGTAAAAAAAATGATGTTTGAACCCCTAACAATAAAAAAAAAAAATTGTGTCTTTGTATAATCTCATGTCTTGTTTAATTTATTTTCAAATATGGTCTTCCTGTGTTAAAGTTGTAGTTCAGTATTTGAAAAAATTCAACCAGATGTAAATGAATTTTCATATTAGTTGTGAAAGAGCCAAAGGGCAACAACCAGTAGGAGAAAATATCAGGATATATGTTTTGCAACTGGCTAGGCAGAGATAATAGACTTCTGCCAAGACCCACTACGCCATCTGCTCCAAAGAAGAAATTGTCAGATTGGCTATGCCCACAACCAAACAACACATTTGGAATTGACTATCTGTCTAAATTCGTGACAGTGAGAGTCTCATAAGCCACATTGCCTTCACCGAATACCGTCCCATCTCTGTATGCATGCAGCAAAGTATGTTCTTTTGGTGACTTTAGAACCACTGGGTCTCACAATCTGGGTGATCAATAAAAACCTGGTGAAGAAAACATCAAAGAGTTATTAGCTTAATTTGCAGGCTCCCCAGGCTTCCATCATTTGGGTTGTGTTGAAGCAAACCTTTTTTTTTGGGGGTGAATCTTTGCCACTTGAAAAACCCCAAAAAAGTTTGAATGTGACTCACACATAAGATTTTTGTGAAAACATGCACGAAAAGTCGCAAGATTTCAAGGAATTTTTTTCTGAAATTGCCATCTTTAGACTGTAGGTCCCAGCAAGTCACAAAAATACAGCAGGATTCTAAAATTCTTCTATACGCCTCTCTCACATGTAACCAAATTTGGGCTATTCCTCTTGTGGACGATTGCCAGTGTGACTACATCACAAAATTGAAAAAACCTAAAAAATTATAAGCCCTTGTCAAAGCTAGACTAACATAGGTTAAACATATGTTCAATCTCCATCTGGAGGATTGTTGAATTGAGATTGATTTTAAGGGGAAAAGCCCCTGAGGATCAATTGCCTTTGCAGCTTATATTCCTGGCGAGATATGTTCAAAGACCAGTTGGTGCAGATATTTCATTTGGTATCACCTGGCTTTCAAATCCTCCTTCTGGAACTCATCCATGGACGAGATAAGTAATCCCCACAAGCTAGGCTGCTTTTCACTGATACCCTTTCAGAATTCGAGCTAGTGTTGTAAGCCTTTGACAATGGTGAATCTGGATGGTCTCTGTGTATCAACTGTGTTCTCAAGACCTGTGAAAGCCAAAAGTATGGATTAGGCTCGATCAACACACTTTCAATTGACTTCGTAAATTATTTATATCAATTTTTGCATCTGCACAAAACCACCCTGTACTTCATAATATACCTTGTCAGGCAAATTTTCAGTGGTGTCTCATACTGATCTGGGGACTCTGTAGACTCCTCCCTACTGGATATTGATGAACCTCCCACCAGAAATGGTATGTGCAGCTGAAAGGACTTGCCTTAATCTCATACAGTAGTGGCGAGCCTGCAAGATGACCACAACTTGCTATACTACTAAGTCCCACTTTGACTAGGAGTCAAGGGCAATGTTCAACTCAAATCAAGCATTTATATTAGTGCAAAAGATGAAATCAGCCCCAAGGGCTTTACACTAGGATTCAAGGCTGAAATAGAAAAAATATTTTCAATCACCCCCCAAGTTACTAATAAATGCTGAACTTTATGGCCTTGTATTGGCCCCAAGTCTGAAAAAAGGATATCATCGAATTTGGGAAGCCAATTTGCAACCCTTTGGGCCAATGTTTCAGCATTTATTAATATCCTAACGTCAATGTTCTAGCAGTTATTAGTATGTTGAGGCTGAACAACAATCCAAAAATGCTCAAAGTTGACCAAGTTTGTTCAGCCCTGACTCCTAGTGTGAAGTGGGCCTAAAACTGCTCCAGATCTCCAACACCCCATTTCCTATCCTTTTACAGATCTATGGCCAAGGTACTCATATTCACCCCCTTTCACAATGGATCAGTTTTGCTAGTTCCCCTGCTACAAATTCAGGAGTCTTCTACTGTAATGACTCTTAGCCATAAGGCTGCTGTGATCACAGATTTTGTGATCACATAGCTTTTCATTATGATAATTCAAGTACCTGTGCTCACAATCATCTCACAGCTCTATGGGTCAAGCATTAACCAATTGCAGGATTTGTTAGAGCCATGAGTCAAACTGTCATTGACCATACAATCACATTGTTCTTCTTATCTCAACATGTATTCCCAAAGTTCCTAACATGATTATTTGCATATTTTCACCATAATTGTAGCTTTTCAATCAAAAGTGACTATTCCAACGCATGGTGCATTATCAGCAAGTGGTCCTTTTTGGATAGTTTTTGAACACTTTCGAAACTATTTTCATCTTGAAGATTCAACGAGTGGATTTCCTCAATTTTTTCAACTTTGTTTTCATATTGCACAAGGTCACATTCCACCCCAAATTGCACATGTCTTTAGAGCAGTTCGCCTCTTAGTCAGGACCAAACTTTCAAGTGGAGTTCATCCCATTGCAATGGGGGAAACATTGTATTGATTCACAAGTCGTGCTTTATGTTTTCAAATCCATGAAGCTTTTGCAACACACTTTTCCCCACACCAATTTGGAATTGCAACTAAAGGTGGCTATGAAATAGTAATCCATAACAATAGATGCACCCTGGACCTTCACCTCGACTGAGTTATTCTTCAACTGGATGTGGCAAGCAAATTTAGTGTCAAGAGGGATCATATTTCAAGAACTTCGTGTAGCAAGTGGGGAAATCATACAATTCATCCCCTTTGTTTGTGCATTTTATGCATTTGAGTCTTTTTTATTTTACAATCATTGTAATCATGAAGGTGATGTCACAATCATCTCATTTACCATGGGGATTTGTCAATGTGATCCTTTAGGGGGGGCATTATTCGCTTTAGCCCATTTTAAGGCTTTACATTTTATAGTTAGTTATTTCCCCTCTTGTCTGTTTCCATCCATTACAAACGACATTCACAAAATAGGTTCCCTTTCAATTATATCATATGTCTATGAACATTTCTAGATCGAACTTTGTGCGATAAGTCTTTCCATCTAACCTTAGAAATGCATTGCATGGTCATCTTTTGGCCTACCACTAGACTTTAACACCCCATCCTAGTTTACCACCTCATCCCAATTTACCACCCCATCTGAAGGAATTAGAATTTTGGGGGTTCCGTTGGGCACCTTAACTTTCACATCAGCCTTCATAAAAAATGCCATGTAATAAAATGCTTAACATGTGGACATTAACCATAGAATGAGTGATATTCAAGTGGCCTTTGGAGACCCTTATTTATTTTGATTCCTCTTTCCATAAAATGTTTAGACGCCTTTTGGGTCCAGGATCTTTTAATGCCCAAAAGGACTTTTAGTTCATAAACAAGCTTCCTTCTTAATAACTTTTGGTCGCGTCAAGCTCATATTGACATCCACCATCGCCCTAGCAACCTATTTAGGGAATTGGGCCCTTATGGCTTTAGTCATAACAGTTAAGTTTATGGTTGATTAACATAAATCGACAACAACACATTTATTTTCTAGTAACACTTCAAAGCGACATGTGACCTTTTACCACCCCCAATGTTGCAACCCTCACCTTGGGCTCGCGACCAAGGTAGGAGCTTACAAAGGTGCAAGCCAAAAGTGAAGCCTGGGAGTCACATTTCATGTTCTTGGGAGTGTAAGAAAGTGTGAAGGAATGAACCTGCACACTCCCAAGTGAACTTCCATTTTGGGAGTTAGAGTTCCGATGGATTCCTGAATTTTTAGAAGGCAATTGCGAGGGTCAAAACTCATTAGATTGAAGAGTTCCTTACACCATTAGAAATATTTTAGAACAAAGATGTTTAAAATGGGCTTGCATGACCCATTTGGGTACTTAAAACATAAGTTATGGCCAAAAGAAAAGTTAATTTGACTCTCGATCATCAAAAGTCGGGAATCTCCTTTTTTCTTACGTGCATGTGGCATGCCACATATCGTTGGAAAGCTTTTGATGAGGGCTACAACTTTGCTTTCGACCTCACTTCAATCGGAGGTTTACATACAAATTTATGGGCCTCCGAAATCGCAAGAGTTTTAATTTAGGGAATGACATTTGAATGTTGGCCCCGTGGTCAGGCACAGAGAATACTATAAAGGGGAAGGTGGTGGCTTCCCCAAGTCTGGGCCATGGTGAATCTTGTGAGTTTGTGTTTGCCCATGGCTTGTCAGTGCACCAAAAGTGCTCCAGTTACGCACTAACCAACTTGTTGTTTAATTTGTGCAAGTCCATGTTAATAATTGATTCGCTCGTCATTCGTCCTAGGCCCCATCTTAGAGCTCCAGCACACCCCTTTACCCTCGAGGTCTACGAACCAGGGAACGTGCCCCAATTCCTTGTCCTTTTGTTGTTTTCACCTTGGGATTCATAGTTGAGTCTATTTTGGAGTTTGGGGGTGCGTCACCCAACCCGTGCATGTCTTCTTCCATTTGAACAACTCATTGGACAACAAATTGTTCAACTTCAAGATTCCATCTTGGAACGTTTACACCATCATACCCTTTCTAGCATGCTCTTTGATAAAACATTTGAAACCCATTGTGCTTGAATTTTATTATGTTTTGGCCCAAGGGCAAGCGTTTGGCTTATAGTTTGATTAATCTTCCCAGCCTTTTGATTATCTTCCCCAATTTTTTACATAGCATTTCGTATGCGACTTGGACAACCCCTTCCCTCAATGTGTGTGTGCACATCCCATTGACCCTACGGGTATCCACCTCTTACATTGTGTTCATGACAACAAACGCACTGGAACCCATGATGCAATTTGTGACACCTTTGTTGCCATAATGCAAAATGTTGATTTTCACATGGGACGAAAACAATTACATGTGCTTTTCTTCAACTACATTCAACTCTTTTCGTTAACGACTCAACATTGTGTTTACCAAAGATGACATTCACACCTTAGTCAACATTGTCATTGCTGACCCAACGCGAATGGATTTACTTCCTTGATCTTACACAACTCAAGGATTTGTTGCCTTGGATGTAACTATTGCAACTGACACCCCATTGATCAATTCCTCCCCTTAACAATTGAGATATTTGGTTGCTTACACAAACATGCTAATGTGTTTTTACATGACTATGCCAATGCCATTTGGAGCTTGAAAGGGACAAAAGGCCCTCATCTTTCCACCTTGGTCACTTTTTTTCATCAAAAAACTTCAATCACATTACAAAGGATACAAGTGTCTTCCATCTTAAATTGGGCGATAGCTGTAGGCTTAGCTACTTCCCAACTTCCACCCCTTCAAAACACACCTCCCATCACCATGGCCGATCTATTGCAAGCCATCGATTTTTGACATGTAAATATAGTTGACCTTCCATAGGCAATTGGTTATGGACGTGCATAAATTTTCATAGCAATTTTGAGCCAACTTGACATCCTGTAACTTCTCCCTTTTCCTTTATTTGACTCCTTTGTACATTTCCCTAATCTCCGATGTGTTTTTTAATAAAGATTTATTGGTCTTTAATAATAATAAGGCCTTATGTCAGTGGCTTTCCATTAGGCTGCTGTGATCACAGCAGCCTAATGCAAAGAGGCCCTTACAAGTTACAGCTCCCAGTGAGCTCACCCAAAGTTACTAACATGAACTGCTTGCTCTTTGATGAAATTCATCTCTAGTCACTGATCCAGTTGTGCTAGCTAGCAATTGGTATGTAAAACATCAATTAAATTCTTTACATGGGATCCAAATTTCAGTCTCTATGTATGTGGACATGTAATTTAGAGATCCTCCAATATCCAGGCTACTAAAATTGGTGGGGTGTTCCCATGCATTTGTCCATATATATTGTGACAACTTGGGTTGCTGATTTACTCTAGTTGCAAAAGTTTGTCCCCTAGCCAGACACGTATGTGAAGCCAGTCTTATGGGGTTAAAAAGTCTTCATGGAACCAGGACAAGCTCGCTCATTATCAAACACTGGCCCCTCATCAGGAAGCTTTTAGAGAAATTTCCTAGTGTATTTGGAGGGCACATGAACAACCCATACAACACATGAACATATGGTTTATGAACGGGAATCACAGGGGTGGGGAACATTTCCAAAATCTAGGGTCAACTCAGCCTCTTTCTAAGGGCATCTTTCCATCAGACTGATGTGATCACAGATTCTGTGATCAGATCAGATTTTCATTATGTTTTTCAACTACTTGTGCTAATTGGCTAATCAGAAAATGTTAAATAGGCCAAAGAATTAATTAATGCTGTTGCCACCAAAGCATGACATCAGCAAACTAGATGCTCCCCCCTATAACCCTTGATTGCTGTTCGTCATTAACTCCTTTGGTGTAATGAAAGATATCCAGTTGTACCTGTAACTTGGTGTGTAATTTGATTACACAATTACTTAGGGGTAAGTTGGGTGTAAGTAATTTCATGGGTAACTTGATTACACAATTACTTGAGTAATTGTTTAATGGGGTAAGTTGGATG
>Ga0116227_10000576_pt1 | contig 73178 bp, 52 predicted proteins | sample S1TSphgellanicum_FD_89693 | JGI IMG/M metagenome (GOLD analysis project Ga0116227, IMG submission 89693) | Host-associated microbial communities from peat moss isolated from Minnesota, USA - S1T2_Fb - Sphagnum magellanicum MG | ecosystem: Host-associated > Plants > Peat moss > Unclassified... | reverse complement strand
TGACGATACGGCCCGATTGATGCGACTCCAGCCCGTTGAGGCAACGAAGCAGCGTCGACTTACCGGATCCCGATGGACCGCATACGACCAGACGTTCATGCGCCGCGACCTCCAGCGACACATTGCGCAACACGTGCACCGGCCCGTGCCACTTGTTCAGTTGCTGCACCGTTAGAAACGGCCGGCTCGGCGACTCTGTGGGTTGCTTGATCATCTCGGATTTCTCATCGGCAAGGGCCGGGTAACGCGTGACATGCGGGACCGCAATGGACCGCTCAGCCGCGACCATCGCCATCTCCCACCGCCACCCAACATAAAGACCGTCGACGCGAGCGGCATGCGTGCTATTGCCTGCCCATGGAAGCGACGCCCCGACCGAAGCGCCGCTCCAGCCGGAATTGCACCAGCTCGAACACGATCGAGAGCGCCCAATAGATCAGCGCCGCGGCGATCAACATTTCCATGTAGTGGTAGGTCGCACGGGCATACGACTGCGCCAGGAAATTCAGCTCCCACAAACCCATCAACGAGACCAATGACGAATCTTTGAGCATGGACACGAACAAGGCGCCGGCCGGCGGAATGATGAGGCGCAGGGCTTGTGGCCCGGTCACCTTCCAAACGATCAAGCGTCGGGATAATCCCAGTGCCAGCGCCGCTTCACGTTGTCCCGCCGGTACCGCCATCATGCCGCTGCGAATGGTTTCGGCCAGGTATGCGCCGTAATTGAGCGACAAGGCGATGAGGCCCGAACTCAAGGCGCCCAAGACGATGCCGACTTGCGGCAGCGCCAAATAGATGATGAGCACCTGCACCATCAGCGGCGTGCCGCGGAACAGCGAGGCGTAAAACGTCGCCACCGCAAAGGCGACGGGATTCGTCGACAATCTGCCGAGCGCCGTGAGGAGCGCCACCAGTAGAGCGAAAAACATCGAACACGCCGTCACGAATATCGTTAGCGCCGCACCTTGGATGAAGCCGTCCGGCGAAAGCCGAATGCCAAGTAGAAAAGGCAGCTTTTGAGCGACATAGCCGAAATCCAGGTGCAGTCCATAGGCGGCGCCGCATAGCAGGGCGAGTAGCACCACCCAGGTCAGCCACACTTTCTCGCGAAAATAGCGGGTCGCGCGGCGACGGTCCGCGGTCGCCGACGCCGGTGCTCGCGCCGCCGACGAAGTGTCGAGAGCATCCGCCGATTCAACGGCGGACGTGGCCCGCGGCGCCTCAATGGCCATCGAGCGTAATATCCTGGCCGAACCATTTGCGCGATATTCTCGCGAGCGTGCCGTCCGCCCTCAATTCGTCGAAGGTGCGACTCACGGTACGGTCCCACTCCGGATCGCCTTTCTCCGTCGCCACCACATTGGGCTCCGCATAGAGCACGGGACCGATGATTTTGAGCGCGTGCGTCGCTTCGATATTTGCCTGAGCGGTGGCGAGATCCGAAACGATGGCATCCAAGCGAACACCCGGCCCGAGCGCGAGATTCCGAAAATTCACGGTTTCGTCGCCGGGGATCGCGATCACGCCATGGAACGGATAAGCGATCGGCGCTGCGCCCGGAATGACCAGCGCCTCGTTGAGGTAGTTTTCATAGCTGGAGCCGGTCCCCACGCCAACCCGTTTGCCGGAAATGTCGGCGATCGACTTGATGCGTTGCTCGTTCTTGTGCACCGTCAGAACCGCGGGCGAGCTGTAGTAACGCGTCGGGAAACTCAGCACCTTTGCACGCTCGTTGGTCGGACTCATCGAGCAGATGCAGATGTCCCAGCGCCCCAGCCAGCGGCCGGCGACGATGGTCTCCCAACCCGGCGTCGCGATTTTCAGAGTGACACCGAGCTTGGCGGCGAACGCCCGCGCAACATCGACATCGAAACCGGCCAGTTCATTGTTGGCATCGATGAAACTGAACGGCGGATAGGTATCGATCAGGACATCGTTGAGTACGCCGCTGCGCTTGACCCGATCGAGCGTCGCACCGGCCCACGTCGGTGCCGCGCAGATCGAGAACAGCAATAGAATCAGCGGAATGCGCATCACGACAAATAGATGAAACGCACGACGCACAGGATTGCGAGCAAGTACACCAGCCAATCGCGGGGTCGCGCCTGGCCGCGCACCAGTTTCAGCACGGCGTGGCTGGTGATGCCGAACGCCAGCCCATTCGCGATCGAGTAACTGAGCGGAATGATGATCACGGTCAAAAAGGCCGGAATCGCTGCACCGGGATCGCCCCATTCCACTTCGGTGAGGGCGCCCATCATCAGTGCGCCGACCAGGATCAATGCCGGGGCGGTGGCGGCCGCGGGAATCGCCTGGACCAGGGGTGCAAAAAACAAAGTGCACAGAAAGAATAGGCCCACGAACACGCTGGTGAGGCCGGTCCGACCGCCCACCGACACGCCGGCGGCACTCTCGATGTAGCTGGTCACGGGGCTGGTCCCGGCCAGGGCGCCCGCCAGCATCGAGGCGGAATCGGCGAGCAGAATCCGATTCAGGCGTGGAATCGATCCATCCGCCGCGACCAGACCTGCGCGCTTGGTGACCGCCATCAACGTGCCGACGTTGTCGAACATGTCCACGAACAGAAAGACGAAGACGATTTCCACCAGCGACAAGCCGATGCCGCCCTTGAGATTGAGCGCACCGGAAATATTGAGCTTGAAGGCGGTCGCCGATAGATCGGACAGGGTATAGGCGCCTGGGGCGAAATGCGCCAGACCGAGCACCCACGCAAAGCCGGCGGTCAGCAAGATCCCGAAGAGCATGGCGCCCTTGATGCCGCGCGCCTGGAGCGCGGCAATCACCAGCAACCCAAGCAGGGAAACCGCGGCCGTGGGGGTCGTGAGATTGCCGAGTCCGACCATGGTGCCGGGCTTGGTAACGATGATGCCGGCATCGCTCAAGCCGATGAAGGCTATGAACAAGCCGATCCCACCGCCCACGGCCGCGAACAGCGACTTGGGCACTGCGCTGATGATGAGCTGCCGTACGCCGGCCAACGTCAGGCTCAGGAACGCGATACCGGAGAGGAACACGCAACCCAACGCGGTCTGCCACGGCAGTCCCATCCCCTGGACCACCGTGTACGTGAAGTAGGCGTTGAGACCCATCCCTGGCGCGAGCGCCAGTGGATAATTGGAAATCACTCCCATCAGAATGCAGCCGATGCCCGCAGCTAGACAGGTGGCAACGGCGACCCCCGCGACCGGCATACCGGCGGCCCCCAGGATCAGTGGATTCACCACGACGATGTACGCCATCGTGAGGAACGTGGTCAATCCGGCAAACAGTTCGGTTGGCACCGTGGTGCCGTGGCGCTCGAGACCGAAAAAGCGATTCAGCATAGTGGGCACACCGTGAGCATCCCAGGGATTTTACGGATCGAGAGTGCCGTAAATCCGCAGGTTAAGGAAGTACCCCCGCCGCCCGCCATGGTAGTCCTACGGGCGTCCCCGGATTGTTGACCGTCAGATCGACTTCGACGAGTGTCTGCGCATCGATGCGGGCAACGTGTTCGACCATGCCCCGAATTTCCTTCCGTTGCATGCTAAGCTCGCGCACGTCCATCATGAAATCTTTCATCGCTGTTTTGTTGTTCCTCACGGCGGGTGCCGCCGCTGCGCGCGAGTCCCCGGGTCCGGTACTCGCGTTGACTCACGTCACCGTCATCGATACGACGGGGGCACCCTCGCTCCCCGACATGACCGTGGTGATCGAGGGCGGGCGCATTGTGGACCTCGGGAAGAGCCGCGAGGTCAGGCTGCCGCGCCATACGACGAGCGTCGATGCCCGCGGCAAGTATCTGATTCCCGGTTTGTGGGACATGCATGTGCATACGGTGTTCGGCGATTGGTTGCCGCGCAACGAGCGGGTCACGCTGCCGCTGTTCGTCGCGAACGGGATCACCGGCGTGCGCGACATGGGTAGCGACCTTGACGCAGTCGAACAGTGGCGTGACCAAATCGCCGCAGGACGCCTGATCGGGCCGCGCATGGTCGTCGCCGGTCCCATGCTCGATGGCCCCATTCCACGCTTTCCAAGCTCCGCGCCGATCGCCAGCGCCGCGGACGGGCGGCGGGTGGTGGACGAGCTCAAGGCGCACGGTGTGGACTTCATCAAGATTCAATCGTTGATCCCGCGCGACGGATACTTTGCCGCGGCCGACGAGGCGAAGAAGGTGGGTCTCATCTTCGTGGGACATGTGCCCGACGCGGTGCGAGCCTCCGAGGCCTCCAATGCCGGACAACGCAGCATCGAGCACTTCACCGGTATCTTCGAAGGCTGCTCCACCATCGAAGATCAGCTCATCAAGGGTCCGAAAAGCCTCGGACTCAACGTCAGTACCTTCGACCCGGCCCGGGCGCGCCGCTTGATCGAGTTGATGGCGCACAATCAGACCTGGCAAGTGCCGACGCTGGTGTGGGAGCGGGGTCAATGGTTGATCGACGCCATCGACCTCAGCCATGACCCGTTAATCCAGTACGCGCCGGCGGCGTGGAAGGACCGGACGTGGCCCATGTTCGTGCGGGATATCCTCGCCACCATGGATACGGACCCGTTGCCGGTGCGCCAACATTTCGTGCAGATGGAGCTGGACATGACTTTGGCCATGTTCCGCGCGGGCGTCCCGTTCATGGCCGGCACCGATACCGCGGCCGGCGTGCATATCTTTCCTGGTTTCAGTTTGCACGACGAGCTTGGGTTGTTCGTCCGCGCCGGGCTCACACCGATGCAGGCGCTGCAGACGGCGACGCGCAATCCGGCGGTGTTTTTGGGCCGTCTCGCCGAGATGGGCACGGTCGAGAAGGGCAAGCTGGCCGATCTCGTGCTGCTCGATGCCAATCCGCTCGAGGACATTGGCAATACGCGGCGGATTCGTGCGGTCGTGCTCGCGGGACGGTATTTTGGGCGTGCCGACCTCGACCGCATGCTGCGACAGGTGGCGCAGGCCGCGGCCGAGCCGGACGGTGGGACGCATTAAGATCAATCGACGTGTGGAGTGAGGAATGATCGAGGATATTCAGGAATCGACCGTATTGGTTGACCCAAGAGGCGGGTTGGCCGATGCACCTGCATTTGGGAAGTCGGCGCGCGAGCGGTGCCGGCCGGCCGGCGTCGCTGCCGTTGCCGCGGCGGTGTTGATGGCACTCGGGCTCAATACGGGACCGAATGCCGTCGCCCGGCCGGTGACCGTGAACGATCTGTTGTCGAATTCGAGTCCGCAAGATTGGCGCAAGCCGGACCCTGACAATACCTTGTACCTGGATCTTAAGGCCGGCAGAGTCGTCATCGAGCTCGCGCCGCGGGTCGCACCCCAGCACGTCGCGAATATCAAGGCGCTGGCGCGCGCGCATTATTTCGACGGCGCGGCGATCGTGCGGGTGCAAGATAACTACGTGGTGCAGTGGGCGGACCCTGAGCACCATCGCCCCGTCCCGGCCGGTGTGACGATGGTGGCGCCCGAGCTCACCGCAGAGGCGAGCGCCTACCCACGCTTCGAACCCTTGCCGGATCGCGATGTCTACGCGGCGGAAGTCGGATTTCTCGACGGGTTCCCCGCCGCACGTGATCCGCATTCGCACACCGTCTGGTTGACTCATTGCTACGGCATGGTCGGCGTCGGGCGGGACGACCCGCCCGAGAGCGACGGCACCGAGATGTACGCGGTGATTGGCCACGCACCTCGGCAAATCGATCGCAATGTCGCGTTGGTCGGGCGGATACTCAAGGGCGTGGAATTGCTATCGACGCTGCCGCGCGGCAGTGGCGAGATGGGGTTCTACGTACCGCCCGAACCTCTGGTGCCCATCGTCTCGATGCGCGTGGCGGCTGATCTGCCCGAGGCCGAGCGCACGCCGCTCGAGGTGCTACGCACCGAGAGCGCGGTATTCCGCAGCGTGCTCGATCAGCGCCGCAACCGGCGCGAAGCGTGGTTCAAGTACAATCCTGGGCGTATCGACGTGTGCAATATTCCGCTGCCCGTGCGCACCATCCCGACTATCAGCCGATAGAAGCGGCCGCCCTTGCGGCGGCCGCTCTGCGACCCTTGTGGTCGCGCGTACCGCGTTACCGTCCGAAGCGGTAGCTCAGATCGACGCCGGCGGTAAGCGGTTGGCTCACGGCGATGCGGTTGAAGGTCGCGAGATTCTCCGCCGCCTGGGTGATGTCGTTGAGCAACGCGCGCTTGTTGGCGACGTTGTTGACGAATACGACCGCCGACCAGTTCTTACCCTGGAGTCCGGCGCGGATGTTGGTCAGGTCGTAAGACGGTAACGTATTGATCGAGTACGTTTCGTCGGTGCGGCTCCCCACGTAGGTGCTGTCGACGCGCGCCGTTAAAGCGAACTGATCCGTCAGATCGTGATGGTAGGCGAGCGACGCCGACCCGGTCCATTTCGGGTCATCCTGAATGGGCGTTCCGGGATTGAAACCCGCGTTGAGCAGGTCCGTACTGACCAGCGTGGCGTGCGTGTAGCCGGTATTGATCGAGGCGATCAGATCGCGCGTGACCAGTGCCTTGACCTCGAGCTCGCCGCCGTAGATGTGCGCATTGCCGGCATTCGCGGTGTAGTCATAGCCGCAGGGAGACAGTGCGTTGGTCTGCTCGACACCGCTCCAGTTCTCGAAGTAGACCGAGCTGTTGATGGTGATGCGATTCTCGGCCGCCTTGAGCTTTTCGCCGAGTTCGTAGCTCCAAACGCTGTCGGATTTGAAGGAGGTTGGACCCGGCACGAACGCCGTCGTACCGTACTCGCTCTGCAACTCGGTCTCGCAGGACAGCGGTCCGGACGTCGGTACCGGACCGGTGCCGCCGCCCGGGCGAAACCCCTTCGCGGCCGTCGTATACACCATGAGATCCGGAGTGAATTCGTAGGACAACGAGAATTTCGGGGTGACGCCTTGGTCACGCTCCGCGCTAAACGTGGGAGGCGTCGGCGTGAGGAAACCCGTGAGCGCACCATACTGCTCGATCTCCGACGATTCATCGTAGGTGTAGCGCCGTAGACCCACCGTGGCGGCGAACGCCGGAGTGAAGTTATAGGTGACTTCGCCGAAGGCGGATTGCTGCAGGATCTTGGTCGGGTTGCCGTAGGTGAAGAGATTGGTCGAACCGAACGCATCGCCCTGGGCCGGGAAGTAAACGTTCCAGGTGGACTCGAAGTCCTCGTAGTAAGTACCCGATCAGCCACTTGAGGCTGGAGTCTCCCACCGACGAGACCCGGAGTTCCCCGGTGGTCTGGTGCGAGTAGTTATCCTCGATGGCATTGGCGGCCCCGAGCCCTCCGGCCGCCGGATCGAAGGTGGTCAATCCCACTCCGGTCTGCCACGACTCCGACGCGTCCTGCACCACCGGCTCGTGCTTGGTCCAATAAGACGCGCTGGTATCGATCGCGAACAGATCCGTCTGATATTGAGCTTTCAGGCTGCCGAGCTTGAACTCGTCCTCGACACTCTCAGGCACATCGAAAGGCTGGTAGTGCGCGTTGGTGCCCGGATCGCTGTCGATATAGGGGAGACCGCCCGACGTCAGCTTCTGGTAGAAGAACGACGGCGTGATGGTGAGGCCATCGACGGGTTTGACCAATACACTGACGCGCACCGTCGTGCGCTCGATATCGTTCACGTCGCGGAAGTCGTCCGAGATCGGCGCCGCGAGCACGTTGCCGCGCACCGAACCGTTGTTGATCGGAAAGGTTCCCGGAGCGGCGACGATGCGATCGATCCAGCCGCTGTCGTCCTCATAGGAGCCGACGATGCGCACGGCCGCGATACCTGCGCCGAAGGGGAGATTGACCATCGCATTCTCGGCGTGATTGAACCCGCCGCCGTCGGTGCCGCCCGCGACCAGTTCGGCCGAGGCGTCGAAAGCCTCGGTGTTCGGCGCATTGGGCACCAACTTGATGGTACCGCCCATGGAGCCCGAGCCGTACAGCGTGCCTTGGGGCCCGCGCAGTACTTCGACGCGATTCAGGTCGTAGAGAGCCGGGGAAATCACCACCTTGCCCTCGTTGGTATCGGCCGGTGCGGTCAAGGGTGTGTCGTCGTAATAAAAGCCGACCGTGGGGGAGTTGCCGCCGGTGGAGGCGACGCCGCGCATTTCGAACTCGGTCAGTCCCGGTCCGCTGGTGCGGATCGAGACTCCGGGGACCGACGCCAGCAGAGTGCTCAAATCGGTCGCACCGCGTTCCTGGATGTCGGCGGCGGAGATCGCCGTGATGCTGACCGGCGTGGCTTGTACCGTGGAGTCGCGCTTCTCGGCGGTCACCACGATCTCTTCGAGTTGCCCCGCATCGGAAACCGATTGCTGTTGTGCCGCTGAAGGTCCGACGAACATCGCGGCGAGAGCCGGTGTGCAGCAGAAGGACGCAATCACCTTTAACTTATTTTGAACCATGTGTATCCCTGAAATTCGTGATCAACTTTTGAAACGGCACGTCGAGCAATCCGTGCGCATCCAGGTTCTCGGTTACATCGCGGTGATGAACTCACCCGGCGCGGCGCACAGGGGCGTCAAGATTCGCATCGAGAATCAACCTAGTCAACTATATTTGATGAATCAACTATAGTTGATGAGCCAATTATAGTTGATCGGCGGGCGGGTTTTAGGCGATCATCGCCGCCGCCATGGATAGCAACTCGAACCAATCCCCCGCGCCAAGCTCCCTGCATGAAGCGATCATGGACGTGCTGCGCCGTAGCGCCGACGCGTGGAACGTCGGCGATTGCGCGGCATTCATGACGTGTTACGAAGACTCGGCGAGCACGACTTATATGGTTCCGGGGCGGGTCGTGGTCGGGTATGCCGCCATCCGCGATATGTATGCCAAGCGCTTCGCCGATGCGAAGCCCGAGCGCAAGCGCACTTTGTCGGTCGTACTGGATGACGTGAGGCCGCTCGGGCGGGGCTACGCCTTGGCGCGCGGCTGCTTTCGATTGAATGGCGACGGGATCTCCATCGAGCCCAACGAGGAGCCGGCCGGGGTATTCTCTCTGGTGCTGCGGGATCGTGAAGCGGGATGGCTCATCGTCGCGGATCATACGTTTTGAAGCCTGCTTCGTCCGATTCCGGATGCCGGCAGAGAGCGCGGACGCCGTGGCGAAACTGAAATCCCCGGCGAAGAGCGCCGATCCGCCCATTGCCTCCGCATTGCGTGCGCGCCGCAAGCGCTTGGGTATGACGCTGCAGGAACTCGCCGACAAATCCGGCCTGTCCGCACCGTTTCTTTCCCAGGTCGAGCGCGATCAGACCATGCCCTCGATCACCTCCCTGATCGCCATCGCACAGGCGCTCCAAGTCGACATTCATTACTTCATCAATCCGCCGGCCTCCAGTGAGGTGGTACGCCGCGCCGCCGAACCGGAGGTACTCGAGATGGGTACCCCGATTCGTTACGAGCGGTTGACGGGAGCGCATGCCGAGCGGCAGATGGAGGCGCTTCTGATGAGTATCCCGCCGGGCATGGGCACCCCTGCGACGACCCGGGGAGGGGAGGGGTTTTACTACGTTCTCGACGGCAAATTAGCGGTCACGCTCGGCAAGGAGAGCTTCACTCTCGGCAAGGGCGACAGCGTGCACTTCGATCAGCGGCACCCGTTCAAAATGGCCAATGCCGGCAAGAAAATGTTGCGCATGTTGTGGGTGGGCACGCCGGCCATCTTTTGACTCGAGCTCAAGCGTTGCTTGCCCCTCCCCGCATCCGTCGGTAGGCTGCTTGCGATGAACTCGACACGTGGTCACAGCCTGGATGGATACCCGCGACCGGAAAACGCACGAGGCGTCCATTGAGCGCTGACGAAGCCGTCATCTCCCGCGGTAACGAACTCTTCGAAATCGAAGTGCGCGGGTTCGATCATATACCCGAACCCGAACGCAACATGACCTTGCGTCAGGTCGACTACCTGTGGGTCGGGACGACCGTGAACCTATTTACGTTCGCATTGGGTGCGCTTGCCATCACCTTGGGTCTGTCGCTCTGGCTGGCTCTCGCAGCCTGCGTGCTCGGTAACTTGACCTATGCGTACATTGCCTACGGATCGATCGTTGCCGCGCGCGCCGGCTTGCCGGTCAGCACGTTTTCGCGGGCCGCCTTTGGTGTCCGCGGGAATTTGCCCAATGCGTTCCTGTCATGGGTTGCCTCGGTCGCTTTCGAGGTCATCAACACGGTGTTCGGCGCCGACGCGTTGGTGGCGTTGTTCGATGTGCTCGGCTGGAGGGACTCCGGCGGTCCGGGCAAGCTGATTGCCGTTCTATTGCAGCTCATCCTGTGCGGCGGCATCGCCGTGCTGGGACATGCGACCATGATCTGGTTTCAACGACTCTTTGCCGTACTCGTGGGCTGCACCTTGCTCGTCGTGGCGTCGTTCACGGTGGGCCGAGCGGACTGGGTGGCTGCGGCCATGCCTCACGTGCCTGTGGCCTCGGGCGTGACCGCCGCCATCTTTCTCACCGCGACTGCCGTCATCGCATCGAATCCCTTGTCCTTCCTGTTCAACGGACCGGATTGGGTGCGATATCTGCCGTCCACTACCCCGGCGCGATCGTTATTTCGACACGTGTTCTGGTCGAGTTTTCTGCCGTCGGTCGCCTTGAGCATGTTGGGTGCGGTGTGCGCGACCCTCGGCGACATGGCGGATCCCGTGGCCGGGTTGAAGCCGTTCCTGCCGCCGTGGTTGTTCATCGTCTATATTTTTGCCGTGGTCGGCGGTTCGTTGGCCAGCAACGTAGCCACGTACTATTCGTCCGGGCTATCGCTGCAGGCGATCGGCCTCAAGCTGCACCGCCATGTCGCAACGCTGGTCGATGTATTGGTCTCGACCGGGATCGCTCTCTACTTGTTATTCATCCAGGATTTCTCGACCGCGCTGAACGATTTTATCGCGCTGTTGGTGGTGTGGGTTGGGCCGTTTGGGGGTGTCTGGGTGTGCGATGGGTATTTGCGTGGCGGGCGGTATGATGCGGGCGCCATCCATGGCGGCACCGCAGCCGCAGGTGCGCAATGGAACTACCGCGGTCTCAATCCACCCGGCTATGCAGCGCTTGCCGCCGGCATGCTGGTGGCGGCATTGACTATGAGATCACCGCTCTACGACGGCCCCATCGCCACTGCGCTCGGCGGCACCGACTTGAGCTGGGTGCTGGGATTTCCAATCTCAGCCCTCTCGTATTGGGCGCTATCGGCGGTGTCCGAGAGCCGGCTGCGACGACGCAATCAGCCCGCATGAAGTTCCCCTCCATTCGATCGGGCACACGCATTCGAGCAACGATGCGGCTCCGTTCAAGTGTGCGGCTCGTGTGCGTCGGCATCATGATCGTCGGAATGGCCCACGGGTTCGCCGCGGCCGCCACGGCGGGCACGCCTTTGCCCAAGAAGGTCACCTTGCTGCTCGATTGGTATCCAGAGGCTGAGAATGCCGGATACTTCTTCGCATTGACGCACGGGCTCTACGCCAAAGCGGGCCTCGACGTCCAGATTTCTCCAGCCGGCCCCAATGCGACCGTGGAGCCCCAGGTGGCGCTGGGAAAATACGATTTCGGTCTGGGCAGCTCGGATGCGGCGTTGATCGCCCGTTCCCGGGGCATTCCTTTGGTGATGGTGATGGGCTCGCTGCAGCATGACCCGGTTGGACTGATGGTGCATGCCGACTCACCGGTCCATACGTTCGCCGACCTGGAGGGTCGGACGGTGGCGGCGCAACCCGGCGTACCGTGGCTTCTCTACGTGGTCAAGAAATACCACCTGAACACGCTCAGAACCATTCCTCTGAACTTTGATTACGCGGCGTTTCTGCGCGATCCGAATTACATTCAGCAGTGTTTCATCACGTCGGAGCCGCCCATCATGGAGCATTCGGGCGTTAGGGTCCGCACGCTTTGGGTCAAGGACTCGGGGTCCGATGCGTACCTGGCTTTGGAGACTTCGGATCGCTTCCTCGCGGCCAACCCGGATACGGTTCGCGCTTTCGTGGCGGCCTCGATTGCGGGGTGGCGCGGCTATCTCACCGATCCCTCGTTGACCGATGCGGAAATTTTGCGGCGCAATCCGGCCATGACCGCCACCCAACTTACCGTGTCGCGCAAGGCCATGCTCGACAATCATCTCATCGAGGGACCTACCGAGCCGGCGGGTCGTCTCGATCCCGACCGCCTGAAGCATCAATACGAAATTCTGCGGGATCTGAAGATCATTGCCGCCGATTACGACTATCAGAAGTCATTTACCATCGAGTTCATTCCGGCCCGCTAGCCTGTTTCAGGTTGCCGAGGTACTAGGCTGGGAGTCAGTCCAACGGAATCCATCCGTTCTCCGTGCTCGTGAAAATTGGAATGCGACCGAGTCCGCGCACGCGGCCGGGCCAATCGGGCGACAGCGCGGCGAGGGGCTCCTTCCAGGCGTCGCCTTCGACCAATATCACGCACAGACCGATGACCAACGCTCCGGCGCGTTGCAAAAGATCGATGGCGGCAACCGCCGAGCCTCCGGTATTGATGACGTCATCGACGATGAGGGTGCGTTTCCCGGCGACGCGTTCGACCAGCATGGGATCGAGATACAGCTTCTTGTTGGCTCCCGGACTCGTGACCGAGTGGACCGGCACCGACAAGTCGTCGGAGTACCAGAATTTGCGCGAATTTCCGAGGGCGACATACGTGGGAAAGCCCAAATCGCGCGCCACCCAGCGTGCATAATCGAGGCCCAACGTGGGAATGCCGGCGATCACCTCGGCGGAGAATTCCGCCGCCAGTTTGGTCAATGCGGAACCCAGCTCTTGCTCGACCGCGAAGGAGGTCTGATTCGACATGAGCAACGCGATCGCCTCCCGGCCGCCGGGAAGCGGCTGAATGGGTAAATTCAGGGCGGCGCCGGTGCGTAATGTCACCGGATAATAGTCGCGGTACGGCGGCGCGCTCGGCTCGCGGCCCGAGGAAGGCGAGATGAAAACGTGATAATTCGTTCGCGGCATGATTTGATACCGGTCCTCTGGTGTGGAAAGCTTTTTCTGTGGAAACCCAACGCTCGATACGGGAGGCACCACTCAGTGTGTAAAGCCCTAGGCTTGGTGCCCTACACCCAACGCTACTCGATAAACTCATCTTGAAGGAAGTTTTTGTCTTGCATCCCTCTTCTCCGCCGACCTGTGATCTGCTGATTGCTCATGCCGAACTCGTGGCGCCGCTCGTGGGCGATGACCTGCCGGGAGGCTGGGTTGCGATACGCGATGGTTTCGTGGATTCCATCGGCAAGGCGGGCGCCGAGCCGGCCGCGCGGCGAGTCGTCAATGCGAGTGGATGCTTGGTCACTCCGGGTTTGGTGAATGCGCATCATCACATGTATCAATCGCTCAACCGCGGACTCGTCATCAACCGCACCTTCAATGGCTTGGTGGATTGGCTCAACTTCTACTATCCCATCTGGGAGCGCCTCGACGAAGAGGGCGCCTATTTGTCGACGTGGATCTCGCTCGCGGGGTTGGCGCTCGATGGTTGCACGACCTCGAGCGACCACCTCAACATCCATCCACGCAAAAAGCTGATCGATGCCGAAGTCGCGGCGGCCCGCGAAATCGGTATGCGGTTCCATCCCACACGTGGTGCGATGAATCTATCGACGAAGGATGGCCGCCTGCCGCCGGACTCCGTGGTGGAGTCCGAGGACGACATCCTCGCCGACAGCGAACGCCTGGTGAAAACGTATCACGACACCCGTCCCGGCGCGATGACGCGGATCGCCCTGGCGCCGTGTAATCCCTTCGCCGTTTCCCACGATCTGATGCGCCGTGCGGCGGATCTCGCGGAAACGATGGGCGTGCGTCTGCACACGCACCTGGCGGAGAGTCTCGACGAGGAACGCTTTTGTCTCCATCAATATGGCTGCCGGCCGATGGAGCGTTTCGAGGAGGTGGGCTGGGGCTCCAACCGCTCCTGGGTGGCTCACTCCATCTTCGTCAACGATCATGAGATCGAGTCGCTGGGCAAATGGGGCACCGGTATCTGCCATTGCCCCTCCGGCAACTTGATCGGCACGGGCCGCGTGGCGCCCGTGGCAAAGATGAAAGCGGCCGGCGTCCCCGTGAGCTTGAGCACCGATTCCGCGCCCTCGTTGCGCGCCGAGTTCGCGGTCTCGCGGCGGGCGAATCTGGCCTTGCATGGTTCCCACTTGAGTGCGCGGGACCTGCTGGAGTTCGCCACCTTGGGCGGGGCGCGCTGTCTCGGCCGCAGCGGGGAAATCGGCCAGCTATCACCGGGCTCCGCGGGCGACATCGTGGTATGGCCTTTGCCGGATAGCGCCCGCGGTCAGGCCCCGGACGACGTATTGGAGGCGTGGCTTACGGACGGACCGCCGGCGCCGCGGCATACCCTGGTACAGGGGGAGTTCGTCGTTGAGAATGGCGCCTTGGTATCGCCCGAGTATGAGGATAGGAAGCGCCGCCACGATGAGGTCACCGGCGATTGGCAGCGCTTTGTCGATTCTCGGTAGCGACCGCGCACGCGCGCAAACCCGCCCGCCATGGACTATGCGCTACTCGGCGCGATCGCCGAGAGCGGATTCATGCCATTTTCCGACCATCACATGCTCGAGCAGAGTCACGCCCGCGAGGAACACCAGACCCAGCAAGGATGCGCTGAGGATCAGCGCGAACAGATACGGCGTGTCGAGCTGACTGAGCGCGTAGATCGAACCATACCCCAACCCGCCAGCGCCCAGAGCCGAACTACCGGCAAAGGTTTCGCCGACCAAGGCGCCGACTATGGAGGCGCCCGCCGCGATCTTCAGGCCGATGAAAATATGGGGCAGTGCGTGCGGCAGCCGCAACTTGAACAACGTTGCGGGCACGGTCGCATTCCCCATCCGGAACAGATTCACTAGATTGCTCTCGACGCTGATGAGGCCCTGAGTGGCATTCACCACGACCGCGGGAAGCGAGATGAAGAACGCGATGAACAGCACCGACAGGGAGCCGTTGCCGAGCCAGAGCAGGATCAATGGGCTGATCGCGATGATGGGAATCGTTTGTAACAGCACCACCAAGGGATAGAAACATCGGCGGATGATCGGCGATATGGCAAAAAATAATCCCACCGCGACGCCGACGAAGGCGCTGAGAATGAAGCCGCCGAAGGCTTCCGTCGCCGTAATGATGCAAGCCGAGGACAGGGCTCCCGCGCGGGCGGGAACGAGTGCCGCAATCTGCAGCGGGCTAGGCACCAGATAATCCGGGACCTTGAAGAGAACGACCGCTCCCTGCCACAGCAACAGCAGCAAACACAACGTCAGGAGCGGCAAGCGCAGCGAGCGCAAACTCATGAGTGGCGGACCGGCGCCCGAGAGTGGGCTGCCAATGCCTGCGACACCTCGCCGACCAGGCTTAAGTACGAGGGATCGCTGCGCAGGTCGGGCGTGCGGGGAACCGGTAGCGGAATCATGATTTCGCGAGGCACACTGCCCGGATTGGCGCTCATGAGTACGATTCGGTCGGAGAGGAACACGGCTTCCGGGATTGAGTGGGTCACGAACAGCGTCGTCCATTTCTGCGTTTCCCGAAGCGCGACCAATTCCTCGTTGAGTCGATTGCGGGTCATTTCATCGAGCGCCGCAAAGGGCTCGTCCATCAGCAGAAGGCGCGGAGTCGTGGCCAGCGCGCGCGCGATCGAGACCCGCATCTTCATGCCGCCGGACAGTTCACGCGGATAGTATCCACCGACCTCGCTGAGGCCCACGAGTTGCAACACTGAAGCGCGTCGCGCCGCCCGTTGGGCGGCGCCGACACCCTCGAATTCCAACGTCAATTCTACGTTGCGCGCCACCGTCCGCCACGGGAGGAGCGCTGGATCTTGGAACACGAACGACATGATGTCGCGCGCCTCCGTAGGGTTCATGCCATCGATCCGAATCGACCCGCCGGAGATCGGACTCAAGCCGGCGATCATCTTCAGCAGAGTCGACTTGCCGCATCCGGAGGCGCCCACCAAGCTCACGAACTCGCCCGACGCGGCGGTCAGTGAAAGATCGCGAATGACCTGGCGGCCGTTCGAATAGGCCTTGCTCAGGTGCTCGATCGAAATGAAGCGGGAATCCTGGGCCTTCTCTACGTTAGCGTCGGGTAGCGTCATGCGTGTGTTCGATAATTGCGTCAAAGACAGAATAACCGCGAATTCGCTGCGACGCGCCGCTTACCTGCGACGGGTCGGCAAGGTGGCGATCAGGAGCCTGTCGGACTCACGATGCGCCCTCGCAACGGCGCCCATGAGTCAGACGGTTCGCAGAGAACGGAAATCCCCTGACAACGATGCCGACCGCGCAGCAATTCGGTGCACCGTTCGATCCTCCGACGTTGTTCTCGAGGCTGCCGCAGTGCGAATTTCTAGTCGATCGGGGGTCGGTCACCGCAACCGCTGCTGACGCATAGCCGATATTGATATCAATACCGATGTTCGCTGTTGACGCACAAATTCCGTGCGCCAAACTGCCGACGCGTCCTGTTTTAGTGCGCCGAAAGGAGTGCGCAGAATTTGTTGTTTGCTCGACACCCTGCCTGCTACGATCTCCACGAGATAAACAAATGGGATGGGGTGACGCTTGAAACTACCGGCTCGTATCGTTGTTTCCGGCATTGTGGTGTCTTCGTTGCTTTCGGTGACGACTGTCGTACAGGCGCAACAAACGGCGCCGGCTACGGCCGCATCAACGAATTCGAGCAGCGATCTCGAGGAGATCGTGGTGAACGGTATCAAGCGCGGCGAACTCATCATGCCGACGGAGGTGGTCTCGACATCGGCCTACGGTATCGATCTCGGCGTGATGGACACGCCGCGCAACAACTCGCTCATTTCCAAAGCACAGCTCGACGCCCTGAATATTCAAAATCCCGGCGGGTTCTCCTATCTGACGTCGAGCAGCTATTCGGACGCCTCCTTCGGCGTACCCAACGTCCCCAAGATCCGCGGCCAGTACGCCGACATCTTCTATGACGGTATGCGCGACCCGTTCACGCTGAACGGCTATGGCGCCCCGATCAGTTTCAACGACGTGGAATCCATCGATATCGTCAAGGGCACGGCGAGCGTGCAGCAAGGACCGGGGGCGGGTGTCGGCGGCGTGATCGGCATCACCACCAAGGCGCCGTCTTTCAACAAGTGGTCGGAATCATTCAATCTGGAAGCCGACACTCAGCAAAAACGTCGAGCCTCCTTCGATGTCGGCGGTCCGGTGTCGGCGAACACGGCGGTGCGCGTGAGCTTCGCCTCCGACGATAGCGGCAGCTATTACTACGACATGTATTTCCACCAGCAATCCTTCTATGCAGCGGTACAGACGAATTTCACCGACAATTACAGCGTGCTCTTCACGGGTGAAGCCGTCGACAGCCGGCTCCGCGAGAACGACGGCGTCAATCGCGTCAACCAGGGCCTCATCGACAGTGGCACGTATCTCACGGGGGCGCCGGCGCCTGACACACCTAGCTGCACGCCCTTTGAAAATTGCACGATAAACGGCTTTGGCACACCGGTCACGTTGACGGGCGCGGTGCATCTCAACCCCCGAATCCTGATCGACGAACCGGCCGGTACCGGCGCACACGCCTTGAAGGCCAAGGCGCAGATCATCCAGACCTTTAAGGTGTCCGATGATTTCAGCATCACTAACAATTCTTTCTACGATTACCTGAACCGCTACAACCAGACCCAGGATTACTACGCCGACACCGCGAAGGGTAGCTACGTGGTCGAGAACAAGACCGACTTCAAGGTCAAATTCGAGTTAGGCGCGGTGAGCAATCAGCTCGACGCCGGGTTCACGTTTCGTTTCGAACATATCGACACCATTCAGAACTTCGCGGTCGAACCGGTCAGCGTATTCGACCTGTCGGGTAATCCCGCTTCGTGGGTTTTTCCTTCCTACCTCCAGGGACCCGAGGGCGACGCCGTCCTCTACAATGCGGCCTTCAATCATCCTGAGTATGGCGTTTCCGCGCGCGACACGTTTTTTGCGAACAACAGCGTCATCGACAACTTGAAGGACGGTGCGATTTTCGTCGAACATCGTCTACAGTTCTCGCCCCAGTGGAGCATGTTGTACGGTTTGCGCGAAGACCTTGTGCAATTGAACGAAGACGACCCCTTGGGGAACGAGGGCCTTTACAACATCGACACATTGACCCAGGAAAAAATCGGGACTTCCTGGTACGGACTACACAATGGCAACTTGAGCGTGGTGTACAGCCCGTCGTCACATATCTCCACCTATCTGACCTACAACAACGCGCAGTACGTTCTACCTAATTCTAATGACGGCGGCATCGCGACCTACGGCGAAGACGGTGTCGTGCAGTTGCGGCAGAACTCGGATCTGGAGGAAGCCGGACTGAAGTTCGATCTGCTCGACAAGAGCCTGTTCATATCCACCGCCGTGTTCAAGCAGACGCGCGCTGTCTCGACGGGTATCGGCGGCTCCGGGCATTCCGTTGCACACATCAAGGGTGCCGAGCTGGAGCTCAACTATCAGCCCGATCCTCATTTCTTCGCCACCGCGAGCTATTCATACCTGCATACCGCGCTCGACACGGCGGCGGGCTTCTATAACTTCCCCGCGCAGCCGGGACTGAACATCGACGGTGCGGCCAACGCCATCGTGTGGAACAGCGGCCAGCGATTCCAGGAGCCGGATGTGCCGCAGCACCTTTTCAACGCGCTCGTCAACTACAAGCACGAATCGGGCTTCGGCGCCCAGGCGAACCTTCAGGTGACGGGGCCGATCAAGACCACCACACCCGGCTACGTCAATATCGCCGCAACCAATGCGGCGGCCAGCGAGGATTTCGGCACTTCGCTGGCGGGACCCGGATCGCTGGTGGGACCCGGCGGCATCGTGTCCCCGTCGATCGTCTCCGCGAATGGCCTCTACACGCCGCCGACGATTCCCTGGCAGTACACGTTGAATGCAGGCGTGTTCTACACCTTTGAAGAGCACTACAACGTGAAGCTCATGGTGTACAACCTCACCTCACGCCACAATTTGGAACCCGACTACTCGTACTACGGCAACGATTTCCTGACACGGGTCCCGCCGCGCAGCTTCGACTTGACCCTGAGCGGCAAGTTCTGAGGCGCGGGTTCAGCGCTCGGTGCCGCGCCGGCCGGCTAGACAGCCGCCGGCGCGGCAAGGCTCTCGAGTAAAGCGCAGGCGCGCTCCAGCGTCGCTGCGGAGTCCACTCGACTGGAAAGCTGTCGGCAATGTTGGCTCAATACGGCGTCGCTCAACATTCGTCGCAACACCGGAGCGACGCGCGACGCGCGATAACGACTTGCCGGAATGCAACGCCCCAGTCCCAATCGTTCGATGCGCCAGCCGCTGTCGAATTGATCGTAACCGTGCGGTACCACCAGGTGCGGCACGCCTGCCTTGATCCCCTGGGCAAGGGTGCCGATACCGCCGTGGTACACCAGCAAGGCGCAGCGCGGCAATAAGCGGCTGAAGGGCAGATACCGAAACACTTCAATGCCGGCCGGTAGGTGGCGCGGTACCTGGTCCGGGAAGTTGGTGACGAGCATGGCGCGTGCCCCGATGCGGGCGGCCGCCTCTACCGACTCGCTGAAGAAACGCTGCATGGTCGAGCCCGCGGAGCCTGGCGTGAATACTATGGGCGGGGGGCCGGCGTCGAGAAAGTCGAGAGCTCGCTCGGCGCTTTCTGGTTGGTTTACGCCGTCGTCGCTGTCGCAGTCCCGGACCCAGGCTCCCTCGTTGGCCTGGGCGCCGTCGCTGCCCAAGTCCCGGTCCGCGTCGTCGTCGTCAATGCCATACTCTGTGCCGGGGCCCGCGCCTTTGCCCGCGTCGAATTGCGCGAATCCCACGGCGTGCGTGTTCGCGGGCCAGTCGGGCTGCGGGGCCGCGAACCATTCGGGAAACATCGCGAGCACCATCTGCGGCGAATTTATCCAGCGATCCATCACCCGTCGCACGGGGGCGAGTCCGAGAGTTGCGCGAAACTCATTCAATGGCTGTTTGAAATGTCGATCCAGCACCAGCGCGTCGACCAATGAGAACAGCAGCTGTTTCATCCAACGCGGATGCGCGGCGGAGAGCCGCACGTTGCCCAGCATGCCTTGATCGGCGTAGGTGCGAATCGCGCTCGGCTGCAAATGGACGGTGGCGCTCGGCACCCCGAGTTTCTCTTGGGCGACTCTGCCGCCCAGGGCCAAGGTGGAAAATGCGACCACGGTATCCGAATCGGCCCGTCGTTCGATGAGGCGATAGGTTCGCTCAATCGCGGGAACGATGACCCCGGCCAGAATCGCGAAACCCTTGCGCAGGTGCCAGAGGTCGGGATTGCCGATGGCGGCGCGTGCCATCTCGAGAGTTCCCAGCGGCAGAAATTCCAAGCCCTGCGATTCGATCAGCGGCTGAAACAGTGGATTGGTCAGCACGGTGACGCGGTGGCCGCGCTGCTTCATGGCCAGACCCAGCGCGATGAAGGGATGTACGTCGCCGGAGCTTCCCAGCGTGGGCAGCATGACGTTGAGGCGCCGTCGTGGCGGGGCCGGCATGGTTGGCGAGTCGTTACTTCCAGGCACGGGTCAGGAGTTCGTCCAGCGCCGCCACAATCAATTCGCCGTCGTCACGAAGAGAGGCAACCATCTCACCCAGTTGATCGACCGGAATGGACACGATCTCCAATGGATGTAGTACGACCACTGTGCCGAGTATCTTGAACGTTGGATTAAATCCCGCGTAGTCGATCTTGCCAATCGCCGTCGCGTGCACCAGTGGTACGACAACTCTGCGCCGATAGCCATCGAATTGTGCCGATTGAACTACGACGACGAATGGAATGGTCGCCTTGTTCTTGCCGGCATTCCTGTGAACATCGAACTGACCCATCAGAGCGATGAGTATTCGTCGGCAATGGACCCCGAGTCGGAATTGAAGGTGTTCCAGGCTGCTACCGTCGCCTCGACGATTTTTGCCTTTGCCAGACGTTCTCTGCTTTCTCGGTCAACGAAGTCAGCAAGCAATCCCTCGACGACGCCGGAGAGATTGTCAGTCATCGATTTAGCACGGCGCACCAGATCCTCGTTCAAGGTGAGATTGACTGGGCGCTTGCGCGCAGGTGAGGCGGGAGCCGTTTTCATATGTCTCCGGTATGCGCATAGTATGCGCATAAATTTGTCCGAGTCAAGTACCGTGTACCCGTGTCATCGCGACCCGCTCGGCTAAGGTTTATTTATAAGGTTTTACTGATCTATGTCGTCAAAATAACTGATTGTAATTAGGCAACCGAATGGCCCTACAGTGTTCGCAACGACACGATCGCCGACGATGCGCCGAGCCTTAATAAATCAGATGAACCGGAGTTGCGACATATGGCTTTCATATCCCTGCGACAATTGCTCGATCACGCCGCCGAATTCAGCTACGGGGTACCGGCGTTCAACGTCAACAATCTCGAGCAAATCCAGGCGATCATGGAAGCGGCCGAGAAAACCCGCAGTCCGGTGATCCTTCAGGCCTCGGCGGGCGCCCGTAAGTACGCTGGCGAGTCCTATCTGCGGCACATGGTGCTCGCGGCGGTGGAGTCCTGCCCCACGATTCCGGTGGTACTGCACCAGGATCATGGCGCGAGTCCGGCCGTGTGTACCCAATCCATTCGATCCGGGTTCACCAGTGTGATGATGGACGGGTCGCTGCGTGAGGATGCGAAAACGCCGGCTAGCTACGAATACAACGTCGAGGTCACGCGTCGCGTGTGCGACATGGCCCATGCCATCGGCGTCTCGGTCGAGGGTGAATTGGGCTGCTTGGGGTCGCTCGAGAGCGGCCAAGCCGGCGAAGAGGACGGCGTCGGTGCCGAAGGCACTTTGACGCACGATATGATGCTCACGGATCCCGCCCAGGCGAAGGATTTCGTCGCGCAAACCGGTGTCGATGCGCTCGCGATTGCGATTGGCACCAGCCACGGCGCCTACAAGTTCACGCGCCAGCCTAGCGGCGACATTCTGGATATCGATCGCATTGCCGCCATTCACGAGGCGGTGCCGAACACGCACTTGGTCATGCATGGGTCATCGAGCGTGCCGCAGGAATGGCTCACCATCATCCGCGAGAACGGCGGCGATCTGCGGCAGACCTTCGGGGTGCCGGTCGAGGAGATTCAACGTGGAATTCGCAGCGGCGTGCGCAAGGTCAACATCGACACGGACATACGTCTGGCGATGACCGGCGCGATGCGCCGCTCGTTCAATAAGGATCGTTCCGAGTTCGATCCGCGCAAGGCGTTGATCGCCGCCAAGAACGCGGCGCGTGACCTGTGCGCCGAGCGCTTCGAGGCGTTCGGCTGCGCCGGTCAGGCGGACCGGATCACGCCGCTCTCGCTCGACCTCATGGTCAAGCGGTATCACTGAATCGCCGGGTGCCGTGAGTCGTCTCGGCAACGTGATTTCGACCAGTCGGATTTTATACTTGCTCGATCCCAATCGGCCAAGAAATAGGTCGGGGTGGGCGGGCAGACGGACGGGAACTGCGCCGTGCCCGCCCGGCTATCCGCCCATCCGGGCCATGCAAATCGTCAGCGGCCGTGTGGTTTGCGCCCCAACGCCATCAACGCAAATTCTTCGAATAGCAATTGAGCGGCCAATTGGGCCGTATTGGTGGTCGGGTCGTATTGGGGCGCCACCTCCACGACGTCCGCGCCAATGATGTTCAAACCGCCGAGCGACCGCAGTAGCGCAATGCCTTCGCGAGCCTCGAGGCCGCCAGCTTCCGGTGTCCCGGTGCCTGGCGCGTAGGCGGGATCAAAACCATCGACGTCGACCGAAATATACACCGGCCCATCGCCGACGACGGATCGTGCGCGTTCGGCAACCGCCGCGACACCCATGCGCATGAAGTCCTCCATGTAGATGACCGTCATACCGCTGGCGTGCGAAAACTCCCAAAACATATTGGAAGAACCGCGTATGCCGATCTGAATCGTACGCTCCGGGTCGAGCACGCCGTCGAGCACCGCCAGACGAAACGGACCGCCATGATGAAACTTCGACCCGTCGTATTCACCCATCGTGTCGCAGTGGGCATCGATGTGAACCATCCCGACGGGGGCGTCCTTGCCCAAGGCTTTGAGTATCGGATAGGTGATCGAGTGGTCGCCACCCACGGATAGCGGACGCACCCCTTGGGCTTTGAGCGCAGCGTAGTAGCGTTCGATGTCTTCGAGCGAGTGTTCGAGGCTGTAACGGCTGCGAAAGGGGATGTCACCCACATCGGCGGCCTTCACGGCGCTCTTTGGAACGCCGCGAAAGGTGGGATGATAGGGACCGATACGCTCCACATTTCTGATGGCGCGAGGACCGAAGCGCGCCCCCGAACGATTGGATACGCCGAGATCCATTGGAACACCCACCAACGCGATATCCAATCCGGTGGCGTCCGGCGCGGACGGCAGGCCCAGCAATGTGGGGATTCCGGAATAGGGTAGGCTCCGCCGGCCGTCGTTCGACTGTACGGCGCGTGCTGCCGCCACGAGAACCGGGTCATCCTGATCGAAGGCGTTCCGATCGGTATAGCGTGCCCGCAACTCTTCAAGCTTTACATCGTTCACTCGCGTCCCTTATGTGCCGACACCGGATGGTCGGCGCTCATCCGGACTATAAAGCCTAGGTTGTGAAAGAACTAGGCGATATGGCAAATCCGCGGCTCGTCGTTGGCTAAAATCTTGCCGTTATGTTCGGTATCGTACGGAGATTCGTCCGGCTTGCGGTATAGTGCTTGCGTCCGCCGGGGGAGTCGGTTGACAAGATCGGCATCGATAATAAAAGCCCGCACGTCAAGCGGGCTTTCTTCTTTCAGCGCGGCCATTCATGGAGCGCGACGAACTTAAAATCTCTTGGCTAGCCATTCATAGTGGCTCATTTGCCGCTATGTGCGGTAGCCAACCGCTAAATTGCCAACGGGGGCGCACACTCCCTCGGTCGATCACTTTCGGTCCCGCGCCTCGAAACGCACACCGAACCGCAACAGGCGTCGTAGATGCGAGAGCGCAGCAATCGGAAACCGTGTGTCAATCGTCAAGAATCATCTTCTAGATCTTCTTCCCCGCAGGGACCGCGGCCGCCTGCTTGCCCGGTGCGAGCCGATTGAGCTCGTTCTTTCCGCCGTGTTGTGCGAGCCCGGCACCGTGGCCCGTCATGTGTATTTTCCCACCGATGGATTCATCTCTCTCTTGACGTCCATCGATGGCAAACCGGTGCTCGAGGTGGGTATGGTGGGGTCGGAGGGCATGCTGGGCGCACAGCTCGCGACGGGCGTCCGTACTTCGCCGCTGCATGCGCTGGTCCAAGGGACGGGGAACTCGTGGCGGGCCAGTGCCAGCGATTTCAGAGCGGAGTTGGAATCGAGCGCAACGCTCAAGAAGTGCGTGAACCGATATCTCTATGTGCTCATGGGTCAATTCGCGATCTCGGCGGGATGCTTGCGCTTCCATACCATCACACATCGTTTGGCGCGTTGGCTGCTGATGACCCATGATCGCGCACACAAGGATAGTTTCCATGTGACTCATGAGTTTCTCAGTAACATGCTGGGTGTGCGCCGCGAAGGGATCACGGCTTCCGCCGTGAAACTGCATTCCGATGGGCTGATCGAATACACCCGCGGCGCAGTCACCGTCCTTGATCGATCGGGTCTCGAGAGTGCCGCCTGTAGTTGCTACGACATCGATCGGCGATCCTATGCGAAGTTATTGAGCTAAAGGTAGGGCCTAGAAGTATCGCGTCGTGGTGCCGCGCTGCGATACCGCACGGCGGCGTTGAAATGCACCGAGGCGAGACGCGAAGGACCACGCGCGAGTATCGCTCTGTGGTATCCAGCTGCGGCACCGCGACGCACAGGGCACTGCGGACCCGCGAGTGTTCGGTAGCGTACATCTATCTCGATGAAAATCTGCTGCAATCTCGTGCATGAAACGGAATTTCATGATGGGGGGTCTGTGTTGCAATACATTTTGCTAATCCAGGACGATGCTGACGATGCCGCTGCGGTGCGTAAGGGGTTGGCGCGGGCGCGTGGTGGAGCATCCCGGGTGGTGTGGGTCAGACAGTGCTCCGACGCCATCGACGTGCTTGCCCGCGCCGCGGCCGGCAACGGCGAACCGGTGGAGCGAATAGCAGCGATCGTGACGGATGTATCCCGTCTCGACGGCAGCGGTATCGACACGGTCGAGCGGCTGCTCGCGGCGGCGCCCCAGATCCCGCTCGTCATTCTCGCCACCGAGTCGGACGAGAATCTGGCGAAGCTGGCGGTACGGCGCGGAGCCCATGACTATGTCCTCAAGGGACGCTTGGAGGTGGAGCCGTGGCCGGCGCTCGATCGTACGATCAAGCGGGCGGTGGCGACGCAAGCGCTGTTCGAGGATAAAGAGCGAGCCCAGAGCACACTCAATTCCATCGGCGATGCGGTGGTGAGCACGGATGCATTCGTCAACGTGATCTATCTCAATGCCGTGGCGGAGCATTTGACTGGCTGGTCGAGGAAAGAGGCGCAAGGCCAACCGCTGGCGCGCGTGCTGAACATCGTCGATGCGGTGACGCGTAAAGCGGTTCGCAGTCCCTTGACCGCCGCCATCCAAGAGAATCGAATCGTGGCCCTCACGCCGAACTGCATTTTGATCCACCGGAATGGTGGCGAGCATGCCATCGAAGACTCCTCCGCACCCATTCACGATCGTCATGGGCGCGTCACGGGAGCCGTCATGGTGTTCCGCGACGTCACCGCCACCCGGGCGGCCGTTCTCAAAATGTCTCATCTGGCGGAACACGACAGTTTGACCGATCTGCCCAACCGATTTCTGCTGAATGATCGACTAACCGAGGCGTTGGCGCTCGCAATGCGACACCAACGGCAGGTGGCGGTGTTGTTTCTCGACGTGGACCGCTTCAAACACATCAACGACTCGTTGGGGCATGTGATCGGCGACCGCCTGCTGCAGTCGATCGCCGGACGTTTGTTGGCCTGCGTACGTACCTCCGACACGGTGAGTCGCCATAGCGGCGATGAATTCGTGATATTACTGCCCGAAGTGGCGCAGGCCGCGGATGCGACGACGTGCGCGGAAAAAATGCTCGATGCGGTGCGCGCCCCGCATCGCATCGACGATCATGATCTGCATGTCACGGCGAGCATCGGTGTCGTCACGTACCCCCAAGATGGTCTGGACCGGGAGACTCTGATCAGGCATGCGGATTTCGCGATGTATGACGCCAAGGACAGCGGTCGCGACAATTGTCGGTCGTTCAATCTCGACCTCAACGTGCGCGCCCGCAAACGCCAGACCGTCGAAAACGATGTGCGACGTGCCTTGGAGCGGGAGGAACTCGCTCTCCACTATCAACCGAGCGTGAATCTACGGACTGGCCAGTGCGTCGGCGTCGAGGCGCTCATCCGTTGGCGCCATCCCGACTTGGGGCTCGTCGCCGCGGCGGAGTTCATGTCGATCGCCGAGGAAAGCGGGCTCATCGTCCCTATCGGGCGGTGGGTGCTGACGGAGGCGTGCCACCAGGCGCGGGCCTGGCAGGAGATCGGTCTCGTGCCGATTCCGATCTCCGTCAATGTCTCCGGGGTGGAGCTGCGCACGAAGAAATTCCTGGATGGAGTACGCGCTGCGCTCGAGGACACCGGTCTGGCGGCACAATTTCTGGAACTCGACCTGACGGAAACCTTTCTCATTCACGATTCGGCCGCCACGTCCGCGGTGCTCAAGGGTCTCAAGCACCTCGGCATCAGGCTCGCGCTCGATAATTTCGGGACCGGGTTTTCGAGTTTGAGCCATCTACGGCGTCTGCCGATCGATACCTTGAAGATCGACGGGTCTTTCGTGCAAGGGCTCGCCGCGAATGCGGACGATGCCAGCATCGTCCGCGCCATCGTCGGTATGGGTGAGCAACTGCATGTGCGGGTGGTGGCGGAGGGTGTGGAGACTCTCGAGCAGTTCGAATTCCTGAAAGACAGCCGCTGTCCGTTCGGACAGGGTCATTACTTCGGACTGCCGTTGCCCGGCCCAGACTGTACCGATCTATTGAGGCGGCGCATCACGGCGAATACCCCGGCGGGTCAGGCGTGCTGAGCGACCCACGCACCGACGTAACGGCGCAGCAGTCGATGCTCACTGAAAGCGCCGACGTCTGATCCGGCGCACGCAATGACGTAAGGCGCGATAGAAGCGTCATCGTTGGGCCGCCGGAGTTGCAAATTTCCCAGAGGATCATGGATGAAAAATCAGCTTCGCCTCATGCGCAAGATGCAGTTCGGCTTCGCCGCCGTCGTCATCGTCGTGTTCCTTGCCAGCGTTATCGCCTATCGGAGCGTCACCGCCGCCACTGAAACCGAACAATGGAGCGCACATACGCTGCGGATTTTGGAACATATCCAGAAGTTGCGGTATGCGATGTCCACCATGGCAAGCGGCTATCGCGATTATGCGCTCAGCGGCAACACAGCCTTCTTGCAAGCGGCTGGGACCAATATTTCGCTGGTCGACCAAGAGCGCGGGTTCCTGAGCGCGCTCACGCTGGACAATCCCGTGCAACAGGCCAGGCTCGAAAGGCTCGGCGATCTGGTGCAACAGGTCATTGAGCGGGGCGAAAAGTTCGTGCGGCTGCGCCAATCGGGTGACACCTCACCCCCGGGGGATGTCGCGCTGCAAGCTAAAATGGATCCCCTAGGCACTGAAATTCGCACGATCGCCGTGGCAATGACGGACGATGAAAACCGGTTGCTTGCGACACGAGACGTGGCGGCAAGGCGCAGCTACCACCAGGCGAAGATATCCTTGCTGGTGGGCAGCGCGCTCGCGCTGCTGATTGCCGCCATTTCCGGTTGGCGGATGCCCCGTGATTATACCGAGCGCGTGGATGCAGAGGTGGAACTCAGGCGTCTGAATCGGTTGTACGCGATGCTCAGCGGCATCAACGCGTTGGGAGTGCGGGTGCGCGACCTGCATGAGCTCTTTACGACTTCATGCCAGCTCGCGGTCGAGGCAGGCGAGTTCGAGATGTCGTGGATCGGTGTCGTCGATCCCAGCGGGACCCGGATCGTGCCCTCGGCATGGGCGGGCATCGACGACAGAACACGGGACACCATACTGGCGCTCTTTGCAACGAACGAAGGTATGGTGACAGGCCATACGATGGCGGCACGCGCCATCCGGGAGAAATCCCCCATGGTCTCCAACGACGTACCGAGCGACACGGGCCTCGTGTTGGGCAAGTTGCACACCGCGAACGGCGTTCGATCCCTGGTGATGCTGCCGCTGATCGTGTCGAACAAAGCGATCGGCGTGTTCGTTCTGTACTCCAGTCAGGCCGAGTTTTTCGATGCGCCGGGGCTCGCGCTCTTGACGGAGGTGGCCAGCAACGTCGCCTTCGCCATCGATCACATCAGCAAGCAGGAGCAATACGATCGCTTCGCCTACTACGATCCACTCACGGGACTGGCGAACCGCACGCTGTTCTTGGATCGGCTCAACCAGCATATGCAGAGCGCCACCAGTGCCGGCCACAGAATGGCGGTGCTCCTGTTCGACCTGGAGCGCTTCAAGAAATTTAACGACACTCTGGGGCGACCGACGGGCGACCTCCTGCTCATCCAGGTGGCGGAATGGCTGGCGCTGCGGGCAGGCAGCGTGCATGTCGTGGCGCGCATGGGGGTGGACCAGTTTGCGGTGGTTCTGCCTGAGGTGACCTACGAGGGCGATGTAGCGGAGTTGCTCGAGGTGATGATGGGCGCATTCTTGGTGCATCCATTCAGTTTGAAGGATGTGGAATACCGGGTCGCCGCCAAAGTGGGAGTCGCCTTGTTCCCCGAGGATGGCAGGAGTCCCGAAATGTTGTTTCAGAATGCGGAGGCGGCACTCAAAAAGGCCAAGGCCGGCCGCGATCGATACCTCTTCTTCGCACAACAAATGACCGATAGCGCCACCGGCACGCTCAGTATCGAAAATCGGCTGAGACTTGCGCTCGAGCACGGTGAATTCGTGCTGCACTACCAGCCCAAGGTGCATCTCACCAGCGGCCGGCTCACGGGCGCCGAGGCCTTGATCCGTTGGAACGATCCACGCACCGGTTTGGTCCCACCCGCGCGTTTCATTCCGATTCTCGAGGAGACCGGCTTGATCCATGAAGTGGGGCGCTGGGCTCTGCAGCAGGCGATCGGCGACTACCGGCGCTGGCTCAACGCCGGCCTCTCGGCGGTGCGTATTTCGGTGAATGTCTCCCCCTTGCAACTACGCCATCCCAAATTCGTCGCCGAGGTGGAGGAAGCCGTTGCCATCGCCCCCAACGCGTCGGCCGGCCTCGAGCTGGAACTTACCGAGAGCCTCATCATGGAGAACGTCACGCACAGCATCGGCACTCTGCTGGCGATTCGAGCATTGGGCATCACCATTGCCATCGATGACTTCGGTACGGGATTTTCCTCACTGAGCTATCTGACCGAGCTGCCGGTGGACACGCTGAAGATCGACCGCTCGTTCGTGGTGGGCATGACCTCGGGCGCGCGTGGTCTGACTCTGGTCTCGGTGATCATCAACATGGCACATGCGCTGAAGCTCAAGGTGGTCGCCGAAGGCGTCGAGACCGAGGACCAACTGTGTCAGCTCAGGCTACTGCGCTGCGATGAAATGCAGGGCTATCTCTTCGGCAAACCGGTACCCATCGAGGTCTTCGAAAAAAAGTACCTGTCGCCCGCGCTGCTGGTGGCCAATATCTAACGAGGCGGTCCTCACACTGTGCTCTATCCGGGCCGCTCTCGTGACGGTGCCCGTGAGTCGGACGGGTTTGACTCAGAACACTAGAACTCCTTGCTCAACTCCACCAGCACGGTAGGCGTGCGTACGGCGGAGCGGGGTATCGAATCCGGTTCCCCGCCTCGAGTGCGCCAGGCCACCGTGGACTTGATCGCGAATCCCGACAGGGCGGCGTTGATGCCGACGCCGGCACCGGCCAAGTCGCGGGTATTGACCGTCGCCGGCTGGACGAAGGGCGAGTGATCGATGGTGACCGAGCCGTCGTCGTAGAACGCAATGGCTTGCAGCCCGGCGATAATGTCGCGACGCAATTCCAGTTTGGCGATGTAACCCGTATCGCCCACCCCTTCGCCCTGCGGATAGGCGCGAACGCCGTCGATGCCGCCAAGCAGGAATTTCTCGGAGCTGTCGAGATTCTTGTTGGCAAGCTGGCCGGACACCGCCACCAGCACGTAAGTGCCGTCGCCGAGACGTTGCAGCCGGCTGGAACCGTAGGACAGCCGGATATAGCCGCCGCGGGTGTGGGCCGAATCGTCGTCGATCAGGCGTGCGGCGACCGAATTGATATCGAGCGTGCCGAGTGCGAGTGATGCATTGAGCGCGCTCAAGCCGCCACCCAAAAGTCCGTCGCGATAACTCCCCGCGAGTCCCAGGTCGGTCACGTAGACGCGCTTGTCGACGGTGGTGCCATCGATGGAATCGCTGAGATTTTTCACTTCCCAACTGGCGGTGCCGGTCAAATTACCCGCCACGCCGCGGATGAACGGATCGACGATGAACAGGCTGCCGCTCTGCGCATCGCCATGGGCATCGAGCACCTTGAAGTCCTTACCGAGATGGTAGTGGATGTCGAAGAACGCGGCCCCGACGCGTATGCCATCGGCGCCCACCGGCAATTGGTACGCGATACGTCCGTATTGCAGGTACTCGCCGCTGGTGAGCACACCCAGCGAGAGCAGGTCGCCCACCTCGAGCGGGCTGTTGACGTTCAGCGTGCCGCCCAGTCGGTACTGCCCCGTGTAGCGGTTACCGTAGTCATCGACGGCGGCATTACCGGAATACGTGGCGGCCGGGTCCAGCACGACCACCAGATCCGAGGTACCGACACTGGCGCCGGGTTGCAGCGCCGCTCGCGAGGTACTCACTCCCGGTGTGTCGTTCAACAGCAAGAGTCCCCGATCGACGTCCGCGGTCTTGATCGAGGTGTCTTGCTCGGCGTGCTCGAGGTACGCATGCGCCGTCTGGTCCGACAGGCGCGAGTGGTTGTCGATCCGGATCTGGTCGATGCGCCCTTCGAGCACAGTGATCCAGACCACGCCGTTCTCGATGGTCTGCGCGGGCAGATAGGCCCGGGCAACCGCATAGCCGTGGTGACGATAGTAGGCGGTGATACGCGCGGCGGCGGCGCGCAAATCATTGAGGCTACGCCGCGCGCCGACCAGCCCGGCGACCAGCGGCGCGAGTTGCTCGTCGGCGATCGTCCGGTTGCCGCTGATTCGTATGCTCGTGACGGCGACCGTGAGGTCGCCGTTGATTTGCGATTCGCCCGTTTCGTCGGTCTCGATCAGCGGCGAGCGTCCGGCGTCGGGTGCGGCGGGTGCGGGCTGCTGCTGGAGCTCGCGCAGTGTCTGACCGGCGTCGGGCGGCGGGGGTGCCGCCGCGGCGTGAGCACGCAGGCATTGCAGCAGGGCGATTCCGCAAGCGGCGCCGCGGCGTGCGCGCCGCCTCATGGGCTGCAGCCCCGGGTGCCGCCGGCTTCAGCGCTGACTCCCAGCCGCATACCCGTGTCGATGATGCGAAAGGAGCCGCTCGGACCGGCGACGCTTGCGCAGCGGTTGGCCTTGGCGGCCACCGCGACCGGCTCTGCGGCGGTCGCCGCGATAGGCCCCGCGACCGCTACCGGCAGTGTCGCTGTGCTCGAGGCGGGGGGCGTCGAATCGAGACTTTGCCAGGGCACGGCGACGGCGACCGCCGCGTTGAGCGCGACCGCTTGGTCGGTCGGCGGCTGGTTCGCCGCGGTGGCGGTGCTCTCCGCCGGAGGCACCACCGGAGGAATGGTCACGGTTGGGGGTACCACGGGTGGGATGCTTAACGTGGGGGGAACCACCGGTGAAATGCCCGCCGTCACCGTGAGAACGCCATTCACGTAAGAGATCTGGTAGTTGCTGCTCGTGTAGCCCGAGGGCGTGATCGCGTAGCTGCCGACGGGCGAGGCGGTCACGGCGGTGGTCGTCAGATCCAGCGCGCCGGCGAGACTCGAGAAACTATTGCCGTTCACGAACCCCGAGGCGGCGGCGCTTAAGGTGGGATTGACGTTGCCCTGGACCTTGGTGGCATCGGCGGCTGCGATGGTCAGCGGCTGGGTGGTGATGGCGAGTGCGGCCGGGTTGAAGGTGATCGCATAGTTGGCACCGGCCGTGAGCGAGCCTTGGGTGATGGCATAGGTGCCGACATTCGAGTTGGGTGTGGCGGCGGTGACCAGTGCGCCGGTGAACGCGCCGCCGCCGAGCAGGCCTTCACTCGTATAGGTCAGGGGTTGATTCACCGCGCCGTATGTCCGGCTCGAACCATTCGCCGTGACGCTGACCGCCGCCGGCGTCACGTTCAGATTGGCGCTGGTAAAGGTGAGCGCATAGTCGGGGGACGCAGCGAGGCTGCCCTGGGTGATGGCGTAGGCGCCGACGTTCGACGCCGCGGTCGCGGCGTCGGCGAGCAGCCCCGTGAGCGAGTCGCCGGGCGCGAGACCGGCGCCGCCGATGGTGTAGGTCAGCGTGGGATTGGTGGCCCCGTAGACACGGCTCACCGCGGTGGCCGTGATGGGCAGCGGCTCCGTGCTCACCGTGAGGTTACCGGGACTGGCGTAGGCAAAGGCATAGCCGTCGATCGACAGGAGCGTGCCGGCCGCGGCGGTGATGGCGTAGGGTGAGCCGGCCACCGAGGCATTCGTTCCGGAACCGCCGGAGGTCAGCGAGGGCGCGCCGCTGTACGCCGCCGCCGCCGTGTCGGCGAACACACCGGCGACGCTCTGCAAGCCCGTGACGGCATAGTTGGACGCCAGTGCCATGGAGTCGTCGATGCCATAGACCTTGCCCGCGTCGGTGGAGCTGAAGGTCAGCGTCGGTTGGCTCATGAACACGTAGTGATTGCCGATCGGCGTGCCGGCCTGGTTGGCCGGGGTATCCCAGATCGCCGCATCGTTGCTGTTGAGGGCGCCGAAGGTATCGCCGCCGACATCGGCGGAGTAGATCAACCAGTTGCCCGAAATGGCCGTGACGGCGGATGGACCGTCCTGATTGATGAAGGCGCCGCCGGCGGCGAGTGCGGGGCTCACGCCGACCACTGGGGAGGCCGCCGCGATGGTGAGGTCGCCCAAGGTGGTGACCGAGACCAAGCCCGTCGCCGCGATCCCCGCGGTGCTGCCCACGCTGCCGATGATGAGGGAACCGGATTGTGAATAGGTCACGGCGCCGGTGTTGGCGGCGAGTACCGTGACCGCATTGCCCACGTCGTTGAGCACATAGCTGCCGCCCGCGCCCAACAGCGTGAGGGTTGCGGCGGTGAGCGCGTCGGTCGAGAGCACGGCGCCGGTCGTGGTCAGGGTCAAGCCGCCGCTGCCCGCCGCTACGGAGTCTAGATAGATTCCATACCCGAGTCCGCTCGAGGTGCTGGGTGTGCCCGTGATGTTGATCGCGCCGCCGCCGCCGTTGAGCGCGGCGGTGCCGTAGACGCCGTTGTTGCCGTTGCCCGAACCGCCCGCGTCGCCGCCACTGCCGCTGATGTTGATGGCGCCGCTGGCGGTAGATTGAATGGCGTTGGCGGGGTCCCAGGCCACCCCGTTGTCGCCGCTGCCGGCGCCCGCGCCACCGCCGGCTCCGATCACGGTCACGCCGCCGGTCCCGGTGGAGCGCAGCGTGCTGCCGGTGGCGGTCACGAAGACGCCGTAGTTGCCGAAGGCGGTGCCGGTGGAATCGTTCTGACCGGTGACGCTCAACAGCCCATTCACCGCCGTGACGACCGCACCCGAGCTGACCTGGACGCCGCTGGTGGCGCCGGCCGTCGCGGTGCCGGTGGCGGTGCCGTCGAGCGTCAGCGTGCCGTTGCCCGCGGTGCTCGTCAACGTCGCTCCGGAGATGAGAATGCCGGAACCCGTTCCCAGGGCGCTGCTCGCGCCGGTGATCGCGAGATTGCCGGTACCGGTGGTCGTGTTGGCGGTGCTGTAGTAGCCGATCTCGGAATTGCCCGATCCCGCGCCGGTACCGTTCAGCGTGATGCTCCCCGTGCCCGAGTTGGTGATGGCGCCGGTTTCCTTGATGCCGTAGTTCGCGGTGCCGCTGGAATTGCCGCCGGTCCCGGTGAGCGACAGCGCGCCGCCCGCCGCGGCGAGCGCTGCGATTACGCTGACGCCGCTATTGCTGCCTCCCGTGCCGCCCGCGTCACCGCCGGTACCCACCAGGGTGATGGCGCCCATCGCGGTCGATTGCACGGCGTTCGGTGTGCTCAGGAAAACGCCGATATCGGCGCCGCCTGCACCCGTGCCGCCGGCGACACCGCTCAAACTCACACCGCCCACGCCTGTGGATTTGAGGGTGCCGCCGGTCGTGCTGACGAGCACGCCGCCATTTCCCGCGCCCGTGCCGGTGGACGCGTTCTGGCCGGTGACGCTGAGCAAGCCATCGACGGCGGTGACGATCGCGGCGGTGCCGACCGCGACGCCGTTGTTGCCGCCGCTTACTCCGGCGCCGGTTGCGGTGCCGTTGAGCGTGATCGTGCCGGCTCCGGCCGTGCTGGTGGTGCCTCCCGCGAGCGTGATGCCGGAACCGCTGCCGGTGCCGCTGCTCATGCCGCTGATCGAGATGTTGCCGGTCGCGGTGGTGGTGTTCGCGCTGCTATAAAACCCTAGCTCGCCCACGCCGCTACCGCCGCCCGTGCCGATCAGCGTGATGTTGCCCGCGCCCGTGGTGCCGATGGTGCCGGTCTGGTTGATGCCGTAGTTGTTGCCGCCGCTGGAGTTGCCGCCGGTGCCGCTGATCGAGATTGGACCGCCGGCGGCGGCGATCGCGAGGCTGCGCACGCCGGCATTGCCGATGCCCGTGCCCGCGGCATCGCCGCCGGTTCCCGTGATGCTGAGCGCGCCCGCGCCGGTCGATTGGACCGCATTGACGACGTTCAGGTACACGCCGATATCGGTGCCGCCGGCGCCGGTGCCGCCGCCGCTACCGGAGACGCTCACGCCGCCCACGCCGGTGGACTGTAGCGTGCTGCCGGTGGCGGTGACGAAGACTCCGTCGTTGTTCGCGCCGGTACCCGTGGATAGATTTTGACCCGTCACGGTCAACGAACCGTCGGCCGCCGTGACGCTGCCGCCGGTGTTGATGTAGACGCCAAACGTGTTGCCGCCGACCCCGTTGCCGGTGGCGGTGCCGTTGAGCGTGACCGTGCCGGTGCCGGCGGCGCTCGTGGTACCGCCGATGATCTGTAGGCCGTAGTTGGTCGAGCCGGTTGCCGCGGCGCTCGCCGCGCCCGTGACCGCGATGTTGCCGGTCACGGTGGTGATGTTCGAATTCGTCGAAAAGCCGATTTCGGTGTTGCCCGTGCCGCCGCCCGTGCCGTGCAGCATGATGCCGCCCGCACCGCTGTTGGTGAGAGCGGCGGTTTGACTGATGCCATAGTTATTGGCGCCGCTGGAATTGCCGCCCGTGCCCGTGATCGACAGCGCGCCGCCCGAGGCCGCGAGCGCGGTCGCGGCGGCGACGCCGTAGTTGCTGCCGCCCGTGCCGCCGGTATCGCCGCCGGTGCCGGTGATGCTGATCGTGCCGCCGCCCGTCGCCTGGATGGCATTGGCGGGGGACCAGATGACGCCGTAGTTATTGGTGCCGGCGCCGCCGCCGCCGCCGCTGCCATTCAGGCTGACGGCGCCGGTGCCGGTGGATTGAATATCGTTCAACGAGTTCAATGAGATCCCTTCGTTCGAGCTGCCCGTGCCACCGGCGGTGCCGGAGAGGGTGACGCTGCCGGTGCCCGTGGACTTGAGCGTGCTGCCGGTCGAGGTCATGTAGATGCCATCGTTGCCGCTCGAGGTACCGGTGGAGAGGTTTTGTCCGGTCACGCTGATGAGGCCATTCACCGCGGTCACGATCGCGCCCGCGTTGATGGTGGTACCGAAGGTATTGCCGCCCGTCGCGGTGCCCGTGCCGGTGCCATTGATCGTGATCGTGCCAGTCCCGCCCGTGCTGGTGGTGCCACCGTTGATGAGCACGCCGGTATTGCCCGCTCCGGTGCCGGTGGGGCTGCCCGCGCCCGTGATCGCGATGTTGCCGGTAGCACTGGTGACGTTGGCGCCGATGGAAGCACCGACTTCCGTGGTGCCGCTGCCGCCACCGGTGCCGGCGAGGGTGATGCTGCCCGCGCCGCTAGTCGTGATGGCGGCGGTCTGGTAGATGCCGTAGGCGGCGTTCACGGCCGCTCCATAGCCGGCGCCATTGAGGGTGATGTTGCCGCCGCCCGCGTTCAGCGCGCCGGCGATTTTGATGCCGTCGGCTAGGAGGACGGTGCCCACCGCGGACCCGGTCAGCGGGTTGACGCCGCCGCCGATGGTGAGGTTGCCGCCCAGGGTGGTGATGGGTGCGGTGATGTTCACGTAGCCGCCGCCCCCCAGCCGATCCGCATCGAGCGTCACCGCCAGGGCGCCCACCGTTGAACTGATACCGGCACTGACCACGATGCTGCCCGCCGCCAGCAGCGTGAGGGTGGCATTGCCGCCGGCGGTCTTGGCGATGGCGGAGGAGACGGTGATGTCGCCATTGCCGAGGCCGTCGCCCAACGTGCCACTGGTTTGCAGCACCACGTTGGTACCGCCGTTCAACACCGTGTTGAGGTTGGTGTTGAGTACATTGCTGCCGCCGGCATTCGAGGTATAGGTGCCGGCCGGACTCTGGGTGGCCGTCGTGGCGGTGCCGGTGACGGTCAAGTTGTACGGATCGAGCAGCCAGGTGCCTGCGGCGCCGTCGGGTGCCAGGGCGTGTACCGCGATGCCGGCGACATCGAGTTCATGCCCGGAGGTCTCGATCATGCCGCCGTTGCCGCCGTGGGCGCCACCGCTTGCCGCGAGCGTGCCCGCGATCTGAGTACCGCCATCCGACCACACGGTGATGGTACCGCCATCCCCTGAGTCTTTGGCATCGGCTTCGAGGATCGCGCCCGCCGCGATCCCCACCGCTTTGGCGTGCGGCAGAGTTCCGCCACCGTGCGGTCCACCACCGAGCTCGATGCTGCCGCCGCCCGCGCCGCCGCTGACATCGAGCAGCGCCGCTGCCGATAGCGCCACCGTGCCGCCCGTGATGGCGATGTCGCCGCCGCGTTGTGTGGCGCCGTCCGCGGCGGCGTCGAGGCGGCCGCCGACGTTCACCGTGCCGCTATCGCTGCCGGTGATGGCGATTTGATTAGCGGCTAACACACCGGAATCGTTGACTTGGGTGCCTTGCAATTGGATGACGCCGTTGCGGCTGGTCATCGAGCCCGCTTCGATGATGCCGCTATTGTTCACCACCGACGCGCTGAGGCGGTCCATCGCCGCCGCGGTGAGCAGCACCTGCCCGTGGGCCGCGCGGCTGGCGCCATGGTTCGCGAGCAGGGTGTTCAGCGTGCCCGCGTCGACGTTGAGACCGGCGAGGCGGCCGTCACTCAGGGTCAACGTGATCCGCTCGCCGGCCGCGAGCGCGACGTCGCCGGCCGCGCGGATTGTGCCGGTATTGTTCACTTGCCGGCCGATCATCGCGACATAGCCACCGGTGGCGTCGATCTTGCCATCGTTCGCCACCGTACCGTTATCGCCAGTGAAGGTGTAGTGGCCGGCCATGAAATCAGCGTCCGTTATGCTCAAGCTCGAGGCGAGCAGGCCACCGACAGTCACTTGCGCGTTCCGACCGAACAACACGCCGTTGGGATTTAAGATAAACACCTGCCCGTTGGCCGACAGGCCGCCCAGAATCTGTGATGCATCCTGGCCCACGACGCGATTCAGGATGATGGCGGACGCATTGGGCTGGTTGAAACGCACCGTTTGGTTCGCCGCGATGCTGAAGCTCTGCCAGTTGATCGCTGCATCCTCGGAGGATTGATTCACCGTGAGCGAGGACCCCGCTGGCTGAATCGTCGCGCTGCCCGCCGTGACCTGGCCTGCGGTGGGTAAGGCCCGCGCCGCTCGCGGCGTCATAGTGCCCGCGCACAACACCATGGCTGCCGCATAGCGGGCGTCGCGCCACCCCGAGCTGAACTTTGCGGTCATGATTCACGTCCCGGTGGAGTTGAGTAGCTGCACACCGGGCCGCTGTGGGATCACGTGTACTCGATGTGACACTGCGCGTCTGTTCGCTAACGCACGCCTCGCCGAGCATGAGGTGGCGTACCTGCGACGCATGGCGGGCTCATGGAAAGACAGCCACGCGAAGATAGACCGGCCGACCGAGAGCGGCGGTTCCGGTCTGTATGCTGGCGCACATACGGGCGCGTCATCGCCGGTATAGCATCCGAGTGTGAGCACCGCCGGACGATCGGTGGGCGCTGCGTCGTATGTCACCAACGTTCATCGGGAATCCATGCGCATGAGCCGTGCAGTGGCCGAAGAGTCGCTGCAGCCCAAGGAACGTCAGGCGCTGCTGGAACTCGCGCAACGCGGCAAGCGCGGCACGTATCTTTACCTACCCACGTGGTTGCTGTTGGCGATCTGGAGTGGCCTGCAGGGGACCGCGCCCACGTTCTTCTGGGTGAATACTGGCTTGTTTGGTGCGGTTACCGCTGGCCGTATCGTACTGCACGTCAAGTTTCCGGAACTGCTGCGGAGGCATGTGACCCTTGCGAAGTGGATCGGTCTGATCGCGCTGCTCGCGCCGTGTTTGCACTGGGGCATGCTCGCCGGACTGTCCCTCGAGTTGGATTTCTTACGACGCGACACCGAGTCGCTCGAATTCGTGGTCGTGTGCCTGGCGACCGCCGGTACCATCGTGCTGTCGATCAACGACACGATTCGCTCGTGGTTCCCCGTGTGTGCCTTGGGCCCCGTGCTGATTGGGCTGCTGACGCATCCATCAGAGGACAATCTCCTACGAGCGTTCATGGCGACGCTCATGATGGCGTATGTGTACAAGGCGACCCAGGTGGTGCGGGACGACTACTGGGCGAATCTGGAGACGGCGCAACTGCTCGAGGCCCGGGCGCAGCATCTGGAGGCGCTCAGCGCCACCGCGGAGGCGGCCAATCGCGCGAAGAGCGAATTCCTGGCCAATATGAGTCATGAAATCCGCACTCCGCTCAACGGGGTGATCGGCATGACGGGGCTGCTGCTCGACACCGCGCTGACGTCGGAACAGCGCGAATTCACGGAGATCGTGCGGTCGAGCGGACAATCATTGCTCGGGCTCATCAATAATATTCTCGATGTGTCGAAGATCGAGGCGGGACGACTCGACCTCGAGGCGATGGAGTTCGATGTCACCAGCATGCTCGATGACGCCGTCGATGCGGTCGCGCTACGCGCGGCGGAGAAAGGGTTGGAGTTCGTGGTGGACGTCGATGCGGAACAGCCGATCGTATGCCGCGGCGATCCGACCCGCCTGAGCCAGATTCTGCTGAATCTGTTGAGTAACGCGGTCAAGTTCACGCAGAGCGGCGAAATCGGTGTTTCGCTGCACCGGACGCCGGCCGGCGCGGGGCTCAGTCGCTTGGATTTCTGTGTGTGGGACACGGGCATGGGTATACCTGCCGCCAGGGTCGATGCGTTGTTCGCGCCATTCATTCAAGTCGATAGTTCTACCACCCGCAGGTTCGGGGGTTCCGGCTTGGGCCTGAGTATCGCCAAGCAGCTGGCGGAGCTGATGGGTGGGGGCATCGCACTGCAAACGACCCTCGGAGCGGGTTCGACGTTCGACTTTCATGTGCTGTTGCCAGCCGTGGATGCGCTGGCCGTGCTACCGCCACCACGGGGCTCGACCCGGTTGCGGGTGCTGGTCGCCATCGCGCATGCAAGAACTGGAGCCATCCTGGCGCGGCAGCTTGCCGCGGCGGGGTACGAGCCAGTGTTGACCGCATCGGCGCGGCACGGGTTGGCGCTCTATCGCGGTTCGCTCACCGGCGATGCACCGTTTCAGGCGGCGCTGATCGACCAGCGGCTGAGCGATCAAGAGGGCTCGTGGCTGGCGCAGGCAATCCGCGATTGTGCCGGACCGCCGCTCGGCCTGATGCTGCTGCGGTCCTTGGCGAGCGCGGCCACCGAACCCGAGAGAACGCTTGTCGATCGCATCATCACCAAGCCGGTCAAGCCGGCGTTGCTGCTCCGGACTTTGTCCGAACTGACCTGTCCGCCCGCCTTTGCGGAGCCGCTACCCGCGAACGGCGTCCGTGCGCAGACGGCGATGGTGGGAATACGGGTGCTGCTTGCGGACGACAACGCGGTCAACCAGATGCTGGCGAAGCATTTGCTGCGCAAGCTCGGTGCGTGGGTTCACGCGGTGGGTAACGGTCTCGAGGTCTTGCAGGCGTTGCGCGACGCAGATTTCGATGTCGTATTGATGGATTGCCAGATGCCTGACATGGATGGCTATGAAGCGACGCGGCGGCTGCGTCATCAGCAAGCCGGTGCGAGGAACCGGAACATTCCCATCATCGCCGTTACCGCCAATGCGCTGGCCACGGATCGGCAGAAATGCCTCGACGTTGGAATGAGCGATTATTTGTCGAAGCCCATCGATCGACCGCGGCTAGAACAGGCCTTGCTGCGCGTGATCGGCAAGATCGACCAATCGGCTCTGGACGCCCTCCCGTCGTTTCCCGCCGCATCGTGAGTCGGAGGAGGGGCGGCTGGCGGCCTGTCTGACTCATGATGCGCCATCGCTACGGCGCCCATGAGTCAGACAAGCTGTTAGTTAGGCAACATCAGAACGAAACCGTCGCTCTCGTACGCGTAGAAACGCCATTCCGTGACGGTTTTCGGCGTTCCGAGAATGACGAGCTGTTGCCGCAGCGTGGCCGCGTCGTTGAATATGTCGGCCTCGCGGATGACCGTCTCGTACGCGCGCAGTAGCGCGTCCGTGTCGGGGCCCTCGGCCGCGTAGGTGATGAGCACCTTGAGCGGCACGTTGAAAAGCTGCAATTTGTTGATTTTCTCAGCCGTTTTGGCTGGGTTTCTCTCGTGTTCCAGCGCCACCGAGACCCATTTCGCGAACGAAGTGTAATTGCCGAAGTGATCCGTGGCGCGCTCTTCGTAGAAGATCGACTCGAGCGAGTGGTAGTCCTTGTTCCAGGTCAACAGACCAAGGAGTCTGGCGATTCTTGGGAAAATATTCGAACGGATGAAATAGTGGTAAGACTTGGCCTCGAAGCCCACCGCGGTGCGGAAACTGGCGTGCTCCGCCTTCATGACCGAGACGAAGGCGTTCCGGAAATCCCGGGGCGTGACGTTCTTCCTAATGGCTTTTACACCCCGGGAGATGCTGGAATCCTGTCTGATTCATGGGCGCCATCACTAGAGCGGACCATGGCGCCAGTGGGCGCCCCATGAGTCAGACAGGCTGCCTTGCCCTTCAATGCCTGATGTGATGCCGGTGGTGGTGGTGATGATGCTTGTGGTGCGGAGCGGCGAAGGAGGCGCTGGCAAATAGCAACATTAGCGTTACACCTGCCGCCATGTAGATTTTATTCATGGAATGTCCTTAATACTTAAGTTGGATGTGCTGAGTGAATGGCTCGCCGGTTTGTAGCCGGACTGTGGGAAGTGTGCAACAGCCGCGAGCCGCCGCCAATGACGTTTGTTTCATCTGGCACTCTGCACGGTACCGGATGTGACACGGAAATTGCTACATGTGTCGCCGGCATCACACCGATGCGGCACAAACCGGGCGAGTCTACCGCCACGCGGTTTGGCGGCCGCAGCAAGTGCATCATTAGTTGGACAGGCTCCAAGACCTCGGCACGATGACTTTGGCCGTTTCACATGGCCCAGATGGCCGGTTATCCGGACGGGAACGGAGCAGTTCCCGCCGGGATAACCGCCCACCCAGGCCTTTCCCTACGCCGCTTGGCGACTCGAGCAAGCGTCAATGCAATCATTCAAAATTACGTTACCGAGGTGCTAGGTCGCATTGCATGCCGCTGGCACGTTGTTTGCTCCTCGATCCTTGCGCCGCGTTCGTTTGGGACATTACCCAAACGATTTCTCGGGAAATCATACTTAAAAACATTGGCATGAGGGGGCGAAATGCATAGCAACAACACAGTGGCATTCGGGTTGGGTTTGGCGATGGTGGGTGCGCTCGGCGCGACGACGGCTGGGGCATTCGACATCGACTCCGGCGATTGGAAATTTTCGGTGGCCGGCAATATCAACGTTCACTACATCTACTCGAGCTGCGAGACGCCCGGCAAGGCCGTGGCCGTCACCACGGTGGGTGGCGCGTGTACAGGCGACGCCAGCGGCAGCAGCGTCTCCAACGTCGGCAACGGTCTTTTGCCCGCCGCGCTGACCTTCGGTATCAGCACCACGCAGAACGGCTTCGATATCGCGGCGCATTTCGGACTCTACCCTGGCATCGCGAGCAACGATGGTGGCAGTCCGAATCTGCAATCCACGACCGCCAACACCAATGTCGGGCTTGCCACGACGGGTCTGGATGTGCGTCAGGTGTACATGACGTTCGGCAACAAGGACATCGGTACCTTTACGCTGGGGCGGAACTTCGGGCTGTTCGCGTTCGATGCCATCATCAACGACATGACCTTACCCGGGGTCGGCGTCGCCGGCTCCGCCGCGACCGCGTCACCGTCGAACACGACACTGGGATCCATCGGCTTCGGTTATATTTACGTCGATACCCTGGCGCAGATGAATTATACGACGCCGGATTTCGCGGGTTTCAACGTCACCGTCGGCATTTTCGATCCGCTGAATTCGCTGACCAATCCATTAGGAACCACCAATGCGCCGAAGAAGGCGCCGGGACTTCAGGCCAAGGCGACGTATACGTATAAGTTTTCGGATGACATGAAGTTTTATGCCTCGGTGTCGGGGCTGACGCAGAAACAAGATTATGTGGGTACGTCGGTGGTGACGCCGTCTGCGACGCAATACAGCAGCGCCGGCGGCGATGTGTTCGCGAAATTCGACTATGCCGCCTTCGAGGTCGATGCATCGTACTATCATGGCAAGGGGTTGGGCACGACGGGCCTCTTCTTCCTGGCCGACGATGGGTTTGGCAATGCGCGTAAATCCGACGGGTACCTCGTGCAAGCGACCTACAAAATCAACGCGCTCAAGCTGGGCGTCAATTACGGGGTGAGCAAATTGAGCTATGCCAGCGCTGCGGACGCGACGGCGGTGCCGACATTGCTGTCGAGCAATAACAAGGTGACCGCGGGTGCGTACTACTCGTTGACCAAGAACCTGACCTTGTTGACCGAGGTGAGTGACGTGTGGACCAAGGCGCACGATGGTGGTGAGAACAAGAGCGTGAACGGCAATGTCGGAGCGTTCTTGTCGTTCTAGGGTAATAAAAAAGGCGGGGACCGTGAGATCCCCGCCTTTTTTCGACAACCGAGTACCGGCAGCGCGCCGGTTACCGGTTACGACGCGGCAGGCTTCGCCACGCCGTTCACTTTCACCGCGTTGGCGGCGAGAAGATCCATCAACTGCGGCGACAGCGCATCGTACGGCTCGAGTTTGAGCTCCTTCAGACGCGCCCGAATTCCGTCCATGGCTTCCGGCTTGGTGCCGGTCTCGATGACGGAGGAGACGAAAGCGGCGAAGGCCGGCGGTGCCCAGCCCGGGGTCTCGAGGCGTTCGGCGTGGACGAAGGTCAGCCCGTTGAAGGCATGCTTCGGGTTGACTATGGGCCCATGCATGTGCACGCCGCAAACCGTGCAGGCATTGCGCTGGATGGTCTTGGAGGGATCGACGACTTTCAGCTTGTGGCCGTTGGCGAGGATCGACACCTTGTCGGTCGGAACCACGGCGATCAAGGAGAACAGCACGCCCTCCGGCCGCCAGCACTGCGAGCAGCCGCAGACATGGTTGAAGAGTACGTCGCTCTTGATCGCCACCTTCACGGGGTCGGTGGTGCATTTGCACACCAGTGTTCCGCCAGCATAGCCTGGAGTGCCCGGTTTTACGCCGTGATCCACGGCGGGGTGAATAGTCACTGTCATAGTTATTTCCTCGAGTTTTAGTTAATAAATGGCGACGCTGCGGATCGACTCGCCGGAATGCATGAGTTCGAACGCGTCGTTGATCTTCTCCAAAGGCATCGTGTGCGTGATCAAATCGTCGATGTTGATCTTGCCGTCCATATACCAGTCGACGATCTGCGGCAGTTGGGTGCGACCCCGCACGCCGCCGAATGCCGACCCCTTCCAGACGCGGCCCGTGACGAGTTGAAACGGGCGGGTGTGGATTTCCTTGCCGGCGGCGGCGACGCCGATGATGACGGACACGCCCCAGCCACGGTGGCAGCATTCCAGCGCCTGGCGCATCAGCTCCACGTTGCCGATGCATTCGAAGCTGTAATCCGCGCCACCCTTGGTGAGTTCGACGATGTGCGCCACCAGATCGCCGCCGATGTCCTTGGGGTTCACGAAATGCGTCATGCCGAACTTCTCGGCCAACGCTTTGCGCTTCGGATTGATGTCGACGCCGACGATCATGTCCGCGCCCGCAAGCCGTGCGCCTTGGACCACGTTGAGGCCGATACCGCCGAGGCCGAAGACCACGACGTTGGCGCCCGGTTCCACCTTGGCGGTGTGAATCACGGCGCCGATGCCCGTGGTCACTCCGCAGCCGATGTAGCACACCTTATCGAAGGGCGCGTCCTCACGAATCTTGGCAACCGCGATCTCCGGCAACACCGTAAAATTCGAGAAGGTGGAGCAGCCCATATAGTGATGGATCATTTCCTTGCCGATGGAGAAACGGCTGGTGCCGTCCGGCATGAGGCCCTTACCCTGAGTGGCGCGGATCGCGGTGCATAGATTGGTCTTGTGCGAAGTGCAGGACTTGCACTCGCGGCATTCCGGCGTGTAAAGCGGAATCACATGATCGCCCTTTTTCACCGACTTCACGCCGGCACCGACGTCGACCACGATGCCCGCACCTTCGTGGCCGAATATGGCCGGGAACAATCCTTCCGGATCGGCGCCCGAACGCGTGAATTCATCGGTGTGGCAGATGCCGGTGGCCTTGATCTCGACCAATACTTCGCCGGCGCGAGGCCCTTCGAGATCCACCATGGCGATCTCGAGTGGTTTGCCGGCGGCGTAGGCGATTGCAGCTTTGGTTTTCATAATTTCCCATCTGTGGCAAGAGAATTGACATGGCCGGCCGCATCGACCAGCGGTACGTTGTAACTCGACAATATAGAATCAATCAGTGTCTGATGCCCTGAAATCCACGCATCCAGCGTGTCCTTCCAAGGCTTCTCGCCCTGCCGCAGACCCATCGAGATCTCATAATCGAACTTGATCGCAGGATCGGGCTCGAACGGCACGGCGCGCCATTTTGGATCTTTCGTGCGCTGCTGCACAAGCATTCCCGCGATGGGGCCCCAGAGGATCGCTGCGTCGATCTCGCCCGCCGCGAGCGCGCGGCCGATCGTGCGTGCGGGCGACTCATCGATGTCGCCATTCTGGTGGCTGTAGACGGCCGCGTGCTCCATGAGTCCGTGTTTGAGCAGCCAATCCGCGCCCGGCGACTTGGTGAACACGCCGATGCGCAGGGCGTTCAGCGCGTCGGGGGTGAGCTTCAACAGGTCGTCCGCGGTGCGCAGACCGCTCAATTGCGCGCTGTTCGCGAAGATCAGCGAATAGGTCGAATGCATGTACGGCCGCGTGGTCGCGGTCAGCGCGTACTCCTTAGGTACGCCGATGATGACGTCGCACTTGTATTGCTGTGATTGCTCATCCTTCAGGCGCAGGGTGTTACGTACGAACCCCATGCGCTGCGGGAAGTAGGTGTATTCCACACGTAGCTTCAAATCCTTGGCGAGAGCCTCCGCGATCTTGTTCTCGTAACCCTCGCCCTTGTCATTCGACAGAGGGAGGTTCGCGGGATCGGCGCAGACCTTGAGGATGCCATCGTGCTGGTCCGCTTCGGCGCAGTGCGCGAACAGCGCGAGCCCGACGCCCAAGGCCGCCGCAAGCCCGAGTCCGCGGTTGCACGCTCGGGCTTTCATGGGCTGATGGGATACAAATGACCGGGTTTGATGGCGCCATCCGAACGGCCCTTCAAGTAGTCGTATAGACCCTCCCAGTTCTTGACCATCATGTCGCTGCCACCCCATGGCGGCATGCCCTTTTCTGGGCGTCCGTTGATAACGGTGGTATGAAAATCATCCAGAGACATCGTCTTCAGCGATTCGACCAGGGAGGGGCCGACCAACCCTTCCTGCTCGGCGCCGTGACAGCGTTCGCACGCCAGCGCGCGCCAGGTTTTCCAGCCGTCCAGAGTTTTCGGATCGACCTTGGTGCCGTCCTTTACCGTGTAAGGGGCGGCCGTGTTAGAGGCCGCAGCGGCATCCGCCGCGCGCGCCGTATCCCCGCTTGGGGTGGTCGCGGTGACAGCGGCCAAAAATACCATCGACAAACAAGAAACTACGTACCGACTCATTAGACTTGACCTCTCCGCGATCTTTTCACTACTGACCAACTCCGCTCGTTAGCCTCGAAAAAATGCCGCGTGCGTCGTCGCACGCGGCACCCTCCGCGTCATCGAGATCGACCGTTACTCTAGGTTGCTGGCGCTCTTCGCAGCGCCGCCGTCGGGCAGCGCGAACACGAACAACGAGCCGCCCAGCGTGGTGTACTTGGCCAGATCCTTGTAACCGCCGACCGCACCCAAGCCTTCGTGGCCCTCGCTCAAGCCCGCCGCCATGCCGATACCGGCCCAGCCGCCAATGCCCGAGTAGACTCCGATGAATTGCTTGCCGTTATAGGTGTAGGTGAAGACATTGCCGATAATTCCGGAGGGGGTCTTGAACTTCCACAGCTCAGAACCATCCTTCAGGCTCACGGCCTTGATATAGCCCTCGAGCGTGCCGTAGAAGGCCACATCACCGGCGGTGGTCAGTGCGCCGGACCATACCGAGAACTTCTCCGGTTTGGACCAGACGATCTTGCCTTGCGCCGGATCCCAGGCGATGAAGTTACCCATGCCGCCGTGGCTGTTCGGGGTCGGATACATGGTCAGGGTCGCGCCGACATACGGCTGACCCGCGGTGTATTCGATTTGGAACGGCTCGTACGTCATACAGACGTGGTTGGTCGGCACGTACAGCAAGTTCGTCTTCGGATCGAAGCTCGAGGGCTGTTCGTCCTTGGAACCCAGGGCCGCCGGGCAGATGTCCTTGACGTCGACGTCCGGTCCGGTGGTGCCGGGCGAGTACTTCGCATCGACGAGCGGGCGGCCGGTCTTCATGTCGACCTTGGTGGCCCAGTTGACGTTCGGATCAAACTTTTCCGCGACCAACAATTCGCCCGTAACGCGGTTCAAGGTATACCCGAAGCCGTTACGATCGAGATGCATCACGACCGGCGTTTCCTTGCCCTTGATGGGAATGTCCGCCAGCACCATCTCGTTCACGCCGTCGAAATCCCACTCATCGTGCGGAGTCATTTGATAGACCCACTTCGCCATGCCGGTGTTGAGATCACGCGCCCAAATGGTCATCGACCACTTGTTATCGCCGGGGCGCTGACTGGGGTTCCAGGTACCGGGATTGCCCGAGCCGTAGTACACCAGGTTCAGTTTCGGATCATAGGCATACCAGCCCCAGGTGGTGCCGCCGCCGAGTTTCCACTGATCGCCTTTCCATGTCTTTAGCGATGAGTCCTTGCCGATCGGTGCCATTTTGCCATTGGTCCAGGTCATGGTCTTCGCCGGATCCACCAGCAGCAAGTCATCCGGTCCGGTGCTCCAACCGGTCCACAGACGCTTGCCCGTTTTGATGTCGTAGGCGTTCATACGCCCGTGCACGCCGAACTCGCCGCCCGAGATGCCGGTCAGCACCACGTCTTTGAACACATGCGGCGAGTTGGTGTTGGTCTCGCCGATCTTCGAGTCGCCGTTCTTCGCGGTCCAGATTACCTTGCCGGTCATCGCATCCAGGGCCACCAATGTGGTGTCCGCTTGCTGTAGGAATATCTTACCGTCGCCGTAGGCGAGACCGCGATTGACGGTATCGCAACACATCACGGGAACGACCTGGGCATCTTGTTTCGGCTCGTATTTCCACTTGTAGGTCTGATCCGCGAGATTGATCGCGAATACGTTGTTCGGAAACGGCGTGTGAATGTACATCATGTTGCCGATGACGAGCGGTGAACCCTCGTGCCCGCGCAACACGCCGGTGGACATGGTCCAGGCTACCTGTAGGCCGCCGACGTTGGATGCATTGATCTGATCCAAGGTGCTGTAACGATGATTCGGGTAATCGCCCGCCTGGGAAGCCCAATTGGCGGGATTCGCCATGGCATTTTCCGTGTCCGTCGCCGTTGCAACCCCGCTTAGGCATAATGCAGCCAATAAGGCCATGCCGCCCACTACGGGACGGGCGTAAATCATTTTCATGTGTAGTCCCTCATCTTTGAGTTTCGATCTTTAACCAACCTGATTTTCAAGTTCCCCTTAAAACCAAAATCTTCTTGATGCCTCTTCCCTCAACTCGATGCTTCTTTATCTCAACCAATCGGGAGCGCGACGACGTGAAACTGCAATACTTATGCCATCTGCTAATTCCGTTTTGGAGTACGGTTCTTGCGGCCACCGGTGCCGCCGCGGCGGAGCCTGCCCGCGACGCCGCGCCCGTCAATGACTACCCGACGATCGCGCGCGTGGAATACGTCAATCAATGCATCGTCAACAATGGCGGCAAGCTCGCGGCGCTGTATCAATGCTCCTGCGCCATCGATCGAATCGCGAGCACTCTGACCTTCGACGACTACGTCGAGGCGACGACGTTCGTCAAAAACGCGAGCATGCCCGGCGAGGGCGGTGGAATGTTTCGCGATTCGGAGCGCGGTCGCAAGCTGGTCAAGAACTATCGCGCGCTCGAATCCGATGCGCTGCATCGTTGTGGCGTATCGCGTTGATCGCGCCCGCCGCCGCGCCGCTGCGTTGCGGCGCGGCACCTTGGAACGCGCGGCGATAGGCCCCTTGCCCGCTCTCGAATGTTGCATAGCCCTCCCCCGAGGATAGTATGCGCGCGGATTTTCGCTTTCGTAAACTCGCGTGTGAGCGCATAGTAGGGCGTAGCACTAATGCGACATGTCGCGCGACGATTGCCAATGCTGGGCCACGCGTTTGACAAAAAGCTCATCGATGGCGATGCTGATAGCGCAAGAAAGATAATTATCTGTCGAAGCGGATTCCAGGCTGGCCTTGAGGGGGGAGATCCTAGTGTCCACACACATAGCGTCGCGGCATGCCGCCAACGTCGAGAGCTTCGTGCGCGGCGTCGCCGGTATCCGCGCGGACTCCAATATCAGTTCGGTCATAGGGGCTTCCTGGCGCCGCTGCATGATCGATTACGCGCTGGACCCCGCGCGTGCGCAAGAGGCGTTCGTTCTCGACGCGCCCACGTTGCAGGCCTACCGCAGCCGGCACGAGCATCTCATCCAGTTCGCCTCGGCGGAAATAGACTGGTTGTACGATCACATCGCCATGTCCGGGTGCGCCTTGCTGCTGACCGACGCGGGCGGCATCGTCCTCTATGAGAAGGTGGACCCGACCCTGAACGAGACCTTCCGTGCCGCCGGATTGCAGCTCGGCGCCGATTGGAGCGAATTGAGGCAGGGCACGAACGGCATGGGCACCTGCATCGCCGAGAATCGGCCGATCATCGTGCATCGTGACGAACACTTCCGCGCGAGCTACATCGACTTGTCGTGTACCGCCGCGCCCATCCACGATGCCGACGGATCGCTGGTCGCGGTGTTGGATGCATCGACATTGAATCCGCCGGGCCCTCGCGAAACTCAGCTGCATGTCATGGCGCTGGTCCACCTGTCGGCCAAGCTGATCGAAAAATGCTTGTTCCTCAGACATTTTCAAACCAGCAGTGTGCTGCGGTTTCATGCCCGTCCGGAATTCGTCAATCTGCAGCACGACGGCGCGCTGGCGCTGGCCAGCGATGCCACGGTGATCGCCGCCGACGAAATGGCGATGCGCTTGCTGGGCGTGGCGCAACGCCGCGAACTCATCGGGCGCCGCGTCGATGAAATATTCGACATGCGTGCCGACGAGATCATGGATCCGCTCGCGCCCAGCGCGGCGGGGTTGTGGCCGGTGCGGGATTCGCTGCTAGGCCGGCGCTACTTTGCCAGTTTGAGCAATGCCTCCACCGATGCGGGTTTGTCGAAATACCGGGTTCCAACAGCGCGTGGGCCCGACATTTTGCAGTTTGCGCCGCCGCAGATCCTCAAGGACTCGCTCACTCTCGAGGATTTGGCCGGCGACGACGCGCAGATGCTGCGCATCGTGCGCAGCGCGCGGCGCGTGGCTGCCTCGTCCGTGTCGGTGATGATTCAAGGCGCCACCGGCACGGGGAAGGAATTGTTCGCGCGAGCGCTGCATGGCGCCAGCGGCCGAGCGCCCTTCGTGGCCTTGAATTGCGCAGCGATTCCGGAATCGCTGATCGAGAGCGAGTTGTTCGGTTACAAATCCGGCGCGTTCACCGGTGCGCGCCGCGAGGGGATGAAGGGCACCATCCTGCAGGCCTCCGGCGGCACCTTGTTCTTGGATGAGATCGGCGACATGCCGCTGGGTCTGCAAACCCGGCTGCTGCGTGTCCTCGAGGAACGCGAGGTCGTGCCGCTGGGCGCGGATAAGCCCATGAAGGTGGATTTGCGGGTGGTGTGCGCCTCCCATCAAAACCTACGCTCCATGATCGCGCGCGGCCAGTTTCGCGAGGACTTGTACTATCGCTTGAACGGCATCACGCTGGAGTTGCCGCGCTTGGCCGAGCGCACCGACAAGGAGCAATTGGTCCGCAAGCTGCTCGGCGCCGAGACCAGCGACGGCCGGCCGGTGGCCATCGAGATGGATGCCTTCCAGCGCCTGCTGGATTACGAGTGGCCCGGCAATATCCGCGAATTGCGCAATGTCATTCGCACCGCATTGGCGATCTGCGACGGCGGTGTGGTGCGGCTGCGTGACCTGCCCAGCGAGGTGCGCACTCAGAATCCCACCATTGTGGCCGACTGTAGCTCCTTCGCCGAAGATAAATCCGCAGAGGCGCAGATCGGGTACCGTGGCAGCCCCTTGCCGCCCATCGAGGCGGCGGAGCGCCAGGCGCTGCTCAAGGCGATTCGCGATACGGACGGCAACATGGCGCGCGCCGCCGCCTTATTGCAGGTGAGCCGCAGCACGCTCTATCGACGCTGCAAGCGATTTGCGATTGCGCATCGGGCGACTTAAGTCGGACGGGCCACTCACTCCAACCCGACGTCAGTCCAGATGGCTGGGGCGCGCCGCGCGAATCGCCGCGCGCCGCGTAATCTGCCGGCGATCCGAAAGAGCGCATTGGCATGTAACCTGCTTGGGCTTGCAGGCCATGGCCACTGCGCACGATCCACACATCCCGGGTGCCGGTAGCACCATCAGTCTCGCGCCCGGAGTCGAGCTGCGGGACGATGGCGAGTCGCCGCGGGGAATGCTGCTGGTGCTCACCGTCGGCACGGTGCATTTGAACCTCCACGCGGTGGCTATTTTAGAGTTATGCGATGGCTCACGCAGCCGCGACCGCATCATCGCGGACGCGATGCTGCGGTCGCCGGGCTCGTTGCGAGCCGCCGATGTCGCCGCGTTCCTGGACGCGGCGCAAGCTCGCGGTTGGATCGTCGCGGGCTAGCGAGTACACTGCAACATTACCCCGTGTAACCCGTCATGAGCGCTTTGGAATCATTTCATCCCGCCGTGGCCGCTTGGTTCACGCGCAATTTCGCAGTGCCCACGGCGGCGCAGGCGGGTGCGTGGCCGGCGATTCAGGCGGGGCATGACGTGTTGGTGGCGGCCCCGACCGGCTCCGGTAAGACCCTGGCCGCCTTTCTGGCGGCCATCGATCAGTTGGTCAAGGAGGGCGGCGCCGGCGCGCTGCCCGACGAAACGCGGGTTCTGTACATATCCCCGCTGAAGGCGCTGTCCAACGACATCCACCGCAATCTGGAGGCGCCGCTCGAGGGAATCCGTGCGGAACTGGCGGCGCTCGGGCTTGCGGACGTGGCGATCAACACCGTGGTGCGTACCGGCGATACCTCGCAAGCGGAGCGCGCTCGCATGCGCCGCAAACCGCCCCATATCGTCGTCACCACTCCCGAGTCGTTGTACGTGCTGCTCGGTTCCGAGTCGGGCCGGGCGATGTTGGCCACCTGCCGCACGGTCATCGTCGATGAAATTCATGCCATCGCCGGCAACAAACGCGGCACGCACCTGGCGCTGTCGCTCGAGCGTCTGCAGGGAATCGCCGCCCGCCGCCTGGTGCGCGTGGGATTATCGGCGACCCAGACCCCGATCGAGGACGTCGCGCAATTCCTGCGCGGTTCCAATCGCGGTTCGGGCGAATGCGTCATCATCGATGCCGGGCATGTACGCGCCCGTGATCTGGCGCTGGAGTTGCCGCCCGCACCACTCGAGCCCGTGATGTCCGGCGAGGTGTGGAGCCTCGTGTACGAGCGACTGGCCGCGCTGGTACGCGAACATCGCACCACGATCGTGTTCGTCAACACGCGGCGCATGGCGGAGCGTATTGCGCGCCATCTGTCCGAACGAATCGGCGATGCGCAGGTGGCCGCGCATCATGGCAGCCTCGCGAAGGAGCGGCGTTTCAAGGCCGAGCAGCAATTGAAGCGCGGTGAATTGAAGGTGTTGGTGGCGACGGCTTCCCTGGAACTCGGCCTCGACATCGGCGATATCGATCTCGCCTGTCAGATTGGCTCGACCCGCTCGATCAACGCCTTTCTGCAGCGAGTCGGCCGCGCCGGTCATGCGGTCGGCGGTACCTCGAAGGGTCGGTTGTTTCCGCTGTCGCGTGACGAACTCGTGGAATGCACGGCGCTGCTGCACGCCGTGCGCTGCGGCGAATTGGATCGCCTGGTGATTCCTTGCAACGCCTTGGATGTGCTGACGCAGCATATCGCCGCGGAGGTCGCCGCGCGGGAGTGGGCGGAGGAGGCGCTGTTCGATCTGTATCGCGGCGCCTTCCCGTATCGCGATCTCGAGCGCACGGAGTTCGACGACTGTGTGCGCATGCTGGCACAGGGCTTCAGCACGCGGCGCGGCCGTCATGGTGCTTTGCTGCATCACGACAGCGTCAATCGGATGTTGCGTACCCGCAAGGGCGCACGCCTCACCGCCATCACCTCGGGTGGCGCCATACCGGACAATGCCGATTACAAGGTGGTGTTGGAGCCGGACGGCTTCGCCGTGGGCACGGTGAACGAGGATTTCGCGGTCGAGAGTCTGCAGGGCGATATTTTTCAGCTCGGCAACACCGCCTACCGGATCCTCCGGGTGGAACGCGGCACCGTGCGGGTGGAAGATGCGCACGGCCAGCCCCCCTCCATCCCCTTCTGGCTGGGCGAAGCTCCCGGCCGCAGCGACGAATTGTCGGCGGCGGTCTCGCGGCTGCGCGCGTCGATCGCGCAACGGCTCGATGCCGAGCCCGGCGCGGCCTCGCTGTGGCTCGCGCGGGAGGTCGGTCTCGATGAGCACGCGTCGTCACAGGTCATCGAGTATCTGGCTGCCGGCCGCGCCGCGCTCACGGCGCTGCCGACCCTCGATACGGTCATCTTCGAACGGTTTTTCGACGAATCGGGCGGCATGCAACTCGTCATCCATTCCTCGTTCGGCAGCCGCATCAACCGTGCCTGGGGCTTGTCGCTGCGCAAGCGTTTCTGTCGCACCTTCAACTTCGAACTGCAGGCGGCCGCCACCGAAGACCACATCGTGCTGTCGCTCACCCATGCGCACAGCTTCGAACTGGCGGAGGTGGCCCGGTATCTTCATTCCAACAGCGTGCGTCATGTGTTGATCCAGGCGCTGTGCGCCGCTCCCATGTTCGGCGTGCGCTGGCGCTGGACCGCCGGCATCGCGCTGGCGCTGCCGCGCTTTCGCGGCGGCAAGAAAATCCCGCCGCAGATTGCGCGCATGAACGCGGAGGACCTGCTGGCCTCGGTGTTCCCTGATCAGGTGGCATGCGCCGAGAATCTGCCCGGCGAGATCGAGGTCCCCGAGCATCCCCTGGTGCAACAGACCATTCGCGATTGCCTCGAGGAGGCGATGGATGCGGACGCGTTCGAGAACGTCCTGCGCCGCCTGGAGAGTGGCGATATCAGAATCATCGCGCGCGACCTCACGGAACCGTCGCCGCTCGCGCTCGAAGCGCTGAACGCGCGGCCGTATGCCTACCTCGACGACGCACCGCTCGAGGAGCGGCGCACTCAGGCGGTGATGGCGCGCCGCTGGATCGACGCCGCGTCGGCGGCGGATATCGGCCGACTGGACGCCGATGCCATCGCACGCGTGCGCGCGGAGGCATGGCCTGATGCGACCACGGCCGATGAACTGTGCGACGCGCTGTCGTGGCTCACCTTCATGACCGACGCGGAGCTCGGCGCGCAGGCGCAGTGGCCGGCTTTGATGCAATCTTTGCTGGCACAGGGGCGGGCGCTGGAAATACGCGGTTGCGGCGCGGCCGATGCACAACGCCTGTGGGTATCGATGGATCGTCGTGAACTGTTCCAACCCGACATCCCGGCATCGGATGAGGCGTTGATCGCGATCGTGCGCGGACGTCTCGAGGGGTTGGGGCCGGCGACCGTCGCGGCGATGGCGCAATCGATGGGTGTGCCGGCCGCGCGCGTGAGTGTCGCCTGCACCGCGCTGGAAATGCAGGGCTTTGCGTTGCGCGGCCGCTTCACGGCCGCTGCGGCCGACGAGGAATGGTGCGAGCGTCGCCTGCTGGCGCGCATCCATCGTTACACCGTCAAGCGTCTGCGCGCCGAAATCGAACCGGTGCAGGCGCGCGATTTCCTGCGCTTTTTGTTCGAGTGGCAGCATGTGCTCGTGGATTCGCGGCTGGCGGGTCCGGATGCCGTGGCGGCGGTGCTGTCGCAGTTCGAAGGCTTCGAGGCGCCCGCGAGTGCGTGGGAGAGCGATATCCTGCCGTCGCGCATTGCGCTATACGATCCGGGCTGGCTGGACGAGCATTGCCGTGCCGGCCGATTCGTCTGGGCACGATTGGCCGCGCGTAAAGGTGATGCCGACCGGGGTGCGGGTCCGGTGCGCTCGGCGCCGATCACGCTGCTCGCCCGCCGCCATGCGAAGGCGTGGTCAGCGCTCACCGCGCCCTACGATCCCGCTCGATTGAGCAGCAAGCCCGCCGCCGTTTTCGATTTTCTGCTACGGCATGGCGCGTCGTTCTTCGATGATGTCGCGGACGGGGTCAGGCTGTTGCCGGTGGAAGTGGAAGAGTCCTTGGGCGAACTGGTCGCACTCGGTCTGGTGAATTCCGACAGTTTCGGTGGTCTGCGGGCGCTCGCCGTGCCGACCAGTCAACGCGGCAAACAAGCATCCAAGATACGCCGTGGGCGACGGCTTGCGCTGTTCGGTATGGCGGATGCGGGTCGCTGGGCGGTCGTGCGCCGCGACGCGCCATCCGCCGGGCGTCCCGACGAGGAGGCGGTCGAACAGGTGGTGCGCACCTTGCTGCGGCGTTGGGGCGTGATCTTTTGGAAGCTGTTGGCGCGCGAGGCGGACTGGCTGCCGTCTTGGCGCGACATTCTGCTGTGCTGCCGTCGTTTGGAGGCGCGTGGCGAGATTCGCGGCGGGCGCTTCATCGCGGGCTTCGCCGGTGAACAGTACGCGAGTCCCGAGGCCGTGGGCCAGCTGCGCGCGGTGCGTCGCCAAGCGCCGTCGCGTCAGTACGTATCGGTGTCGGGCGCGGATCCGTTGAACCTCGCCGGTCTCGTCACGCCCGGGGCGAGGCTGCCTTCGCTATCCGGAAATCGCTTGCTGTATCTCGACGGAGCACCCATCGCCACCTTTGCCGCAGGGGAGATGACGTTTCTGCGACCGCTTGATCCGGCGGAGCAATGGGAGGCGCAGAACGCCGTTCTGGGTCGAGCACTGCCCGATACAGCGCAGGGTACGGCCACCCGATCAGTAGTCAGTAAGACTTAGCAGCCGGTCTGACTCATGATGCGCCCTCGCGACGGCGGCCATTAGTCAGACAGGCTCCTAGGCACCACAGGCTGCCACCAGCGATGGAATGGCCGGCGAGTTGGCTTCGATGACCGTTAGCATGCTGACGAGCGCCGCCAGCGCCGTCCATACACCGGTATCGGTATTGCGGGCGTGCGTGGTGGCCGCCGCCAGACTGGCCTGTTCCAAGGCGCCCGCGGCGGCGGCGAGGTCGGCGCGTTCGAACATCGCCGCGGTATCTTTCAAGCGATGTGCCCGAGTGTTCAAGTCGTCGAAAATATGGCCGGGGAGGACTTCCGCGCGTGCCAGCGCGGCGCTCAGGCTCATGAAGTGCACGAGTTCGCTCTGCAGCCTGAAGGCGCACACCTCTTGCAGTTTGATGGAGCCGGCGACACGCGCCGCCACGGATTTCACGCTGCGCGCCGGACTTTCAGTCGATAACATGGGCCTCACCTCGTTTGCAGGCATAGAGATTTCGATCGGCGGTGACCAGCAAATCTTGGACCGCCGTGGGTCCACTGGGGACATCGGCGGCTGCGAGCGCGGTCACCCCGACACTCGCCATGAATGCAATGAGTCCGGTATTGGTCGTCACCGGTTGTGCGCGCAGCAGCCGGCGCAATTTCTGCGCAACACTGTTCGCGCCGGGCAGGGTGGTCTCCGGTAGCACGATGATGAACTCGTCACCGCCGATGCGTGCCAGCCAGTCGCAAGCTTTGCGCAGACAACTCGCGGCGCGCGCGACGAAGGCTTGCAGCACCTGGTCGCCGGCCTGATGTCCGAAGCGGTCATTCACCTCTTTGAACGAATCGATGTCGCAGGTGAGAATCGCGAGCGGGTGCGCGTAGCGCTTGGAGCGTGCCAGTTCGCGCGGTAGGTGTTTCATCAGGTAGCGCAGATTGTGCGCGCCGGTCAGCGGGTCGGTGACGGACAGACGGTGATTTTCGCGATTGCTGGCTCTAAGCGAGTGCTCCACATGCGTGATGCGTCTGCCGATTTCGATGCGCGCCAGAATCTCTTCGATCGGCGTTCCCTTCGATACGTAATCGTCGGCGCCGGCCGCGAGCCCTGCGAGTACGTCTTGCTTGGCGCCGCGCACGGTCAGCATCACTACATAGATATAACTCTCGAAGCCCGCCGTGCGCAGGTAGCGGCACAGTGCGAGTCCGTCCATGTCGGGGATATCCCAGTCGGTGAGTACGATCTGGCAGGTCACCTGACGCAGGATGTGGAGGGCTTCCTCGCCGCCGCCGGCGACTTCCACCGCGAAGTTCGACACCGCCAGCAAAGCGGCCAGTCGCGCGCGTATCAGGTCGTCGTTGTCGACGATGAGTACGCGGCATTGAGCCTGTGTGTCCGATGAGTGAGGAATGAGGGTGTCGTGCAGGTCGATGCGGGGATCATCCATGATATTGGTGGGGTTTTTCAGAAACATAAAATCCATTCGCCGAGACAAGAAAAACTGTGGTGGAAAATTGACATGTGCCTGCATCCATCGCCGTGGAGCGCGGCACAGTTGTAATTTGGTGCGCTGCAATGATAGTTCCAACTCGGTAAACAGCTGGAGCGTCGTCTATAACCTGGATGATTCACTAACAGTCAATCTACATGTGCACGGCGGCCGGATCGGATGGGTACCAATTGGGCCGCGGGACTGATTTACTGGCAGCCGCATAAAGACAAAGCGGGCGCCGGTTATTCGCTCAATCATCTGCATCCCTTCCGAATGCCTCTTGAGTTGGCGGCGAAGGGCGGGCACCCGACACGCACCGTGCAGCTGCATATCGCCTTCAGCTTGCACACTTTCACACGCTCGATCGAGTCCACCGATGACGCGGCGAATCATTACCGCGACAACCGGGAAGTACGGACTTTTTGCCATGAACGCTACCGGCTCTCGTTCCAGCTGCCGACCATTGCGCGCGAGCTGAAGACTCGCCACTGTCAATTCGCATCCGGGCAGTCAGGCCAGCTCAATTACGTCACCGTCGATCTTGGGCAGGGCGTTCGGTACGCCGTGTTCTTCGACCTGACGCGTCGGAAAAAGGCGGGACCGAACGCGATCCTGTTGGTGGTGCAGTCAGCCTATGCGCTAGAACCCGAAAAGCCTGCGCCGGGGAAAGGAAAGATCTCTTTCTCGGCCTTGCTGGGGCATGCATTGCGGGGCACAAAACCGGCCGTACCACGCTAGAAAGGCGAAAGCCTCACTTTTGAGGGTGAGGCTTCGTAAGTCCGGGTCCACTTACCTCGCACCGGGCGAGACCTCTTTCGAGGCGGGTGAGTACCGAGCCGGCTTTTGTACTCTACCGAAAAGAATAGGACATCACGTCCTACGCCGTCAACATCAGTCACGAACTCTGCGACTCCAAGCCGATTTTGCCAAAATCAGCGAGGATTCCGGACGTGCCGCTTCCCGCGGATTGGCGGGGGCATCCCTATTCCGGTCCGCCGGTTCTGTTTGGGCACTATTGGTTTACGGGAACGCCTACGGTCATCTCGCCGCGCTTCGCGTGTTTGGACTTCAGTGTGGCGAGAGGCGGTCCGCTGGTGGCGTACCGTTGGGATGGGGAGGCGGAGTTGTCGTCGGATAAGATGGTTTGGGTGTAGAGGTAATGAGGCCTCTCCGCCCGCAGACTGCTAAAGCTTCGCGGTGCTCCAGCCGCCGCCGAGCGCCTCGATCAAGGCGACGCTGGCTTGCAGGCGATCGGACAGCACGGTCAATGCCGATTCTTCGCTGCTGAGGCGGGTGGTTTGGGCGGTGATGACGCTGCTGTAGGGAACGGTGCCGGCCTTGTACTGGTTGAGGGTCAGGCGTTCCGCCTCTTTGGAGGCGACGACCGCGGCGTCTTCGACGACCGCTTGCTGTTCCAGGACGCGCAGTGTGACCAGTTCATCTTCGACCTGTTCGAAACCGGTCAATACCGTCTGGCGATAGTTGGCCACGCTGGCGTCGTAGGCCGCACGCGCCCCGGCCACCTGTGCGCGGCGTAGGCCGCCGTCGATGAGCGTCTCGGCCAGCTGGGGACCCACGGACCAGATGCGATTGGGCGCGTTGAGGAGCCCGCTGAACGCGCCGTGCGCGTAGTCGTCGGAACCGGACAGGGTCAGCGCCGGGAAATAGGCGGACTTGGCCACGCCGATCTGGGCGTTCGAGGCAGCCATGCGCCGCTCGGCTTCCGCGACATCCGGGCGCCGCTCCAACAGCGCGGATGGCACGCCGGCGGGCACCGTCGGTACGTCGCTGCGCATCGAGGTCGGCGGCAACGCGAATGCGGCGGGCTGTTTGCCGAGCAATACGGCGATGGCATGTTCGAGGGTGGCGCGCTGAATTTTCGCGTTGATCTGTTGCGCCTGACTGTTGAGCAACTGCGTCTGCGCGGTCACGACATCGGCCTTGGCCGCGACGCCGAACTTGTAGCGGCTTTGGGTGATCTTCAACGACCGTTGTTCCGCCTCGACGATGTCTTCGAGAATACGTTCCAGTTGATCCTGGGCGCGCAGTTCGAAGTAGTCCGTCGCCAGGGTGCCTTGCGCGGACAACTTGGCGGCGGCCAGCGCTGCCGCGCTCGCCTGGGCGGAGGCGCGATCGCTTTCCACGGTGCGCCGTAGCTGGCCCCAGATGTCGAGCGTCCAGCTTGCGGAAAGGCCGGCGCTTACGGTGGTGCGCGAGTTGGCGGTGGCGGTGGCGCCGCGTTGCGCGCCGACGGTCGCGGCAATGCTCGGCCAGAGGCCGGCACGGGCTTGAGCGACCAGGGCTGCTGCCTGGTCGTAGGCAGCAAGGGCGGATTTGACGTTTTCGTTTGAAATATCCACCTGGGCCTCGAGCTGGCTCAAGTCGTCGTCGCCAAACAGGGTCCACCACGGTCCGCGGTCCAGTGCATCGTTGGGCTCGCTGGGTTTCCAGTCGGCTTGCTCCTTGAACGTCTCTGTGGTCTGGAACGGTGGCCGTTGATAGTCGGGACCTACCGCGCAGCCGGCCGCCAGCATCAGGCTGCCGGCGACGAGCATTCGGTACTTGCCCTCCTTCAAGTGCTTCCAATAGCGATGCACGTAGAGATACACCACCGGGGTGGTGTACACGGTCAATATCTGACTCACCAGCAGGCCGCCGACGATGGAAATACCCAGCGGGCGGCGCATTTCGGTGCCGTCGCCGTAGGCGAGCGCCAGCGGCAGCGCGCCGGCGATCGCGGCGCAGGTGGTCATCATGATGGGCCTGAAGCGCAGCGAACAGGCGTGCGCGATCGCGGCGCGCGGGTCCATCCCTAAGGTACGTTCGGCTTCGAGCGCGAAGTCCACCATCATGATGGCGTTCTTTTTCACGATGCCGATCAGCAGCAAAATCCCGAGGAAGGCGATCAAACTGAATTCCGTGCCCGTCGCCAAGAGTGCAAGCAGTGCGCCCACGCCCGCGGAGGGCAGCGTCGAGAGAATGGTCAGCGGTTGGCTGTAGCTTTCATAGAGCACGCCGAGCACCACGTAAATGGCGAGCAGGGCGGCCACCAACATCAGCGGCGTATTGCTGTTGCTCTGTTGAAAGAGGCGCGCCGTGCCATAGGTGCCGCCGTGAATGCTGACGGGTACGTGGATCTGGTTCATTTTCGCATCGATCGCGGCGAGCGCCTTGCCCAGCGCTTCGCCATCCGGCAGGTTGAATGAAATGGCAGTGGAGACGGAGGTGCCGGTGTGATTGACGCTGACCGGCGTCGTGCCGATGGTGAAGCGGCTGAACGCGGAGAACGGCACGACGGTTTCCGTGGAGACGCTGACCGCCGAACCGGTCGAGGTATTGCCGCGGCCGGCGTTGGCCAGCGAGTTGAGCGCCGCGTTGCGCGCGGTGTCGCCGGCGATGGCGGCGGCGGTCGCAGCCGCGGCACCAGGGGTGGTGGCCGCCGTGGTGCCGATGGTCGTGGTGCCGGCCACCGCCTGCGTGCTCTGGGTGCCGCTGACGGCGCCGCCCGCCGTGCTGATGTAGAGCTCGTTCAAGACATCGGGGTTCTGCCAGAACTCGGGCGCGACTTCCATGACGACGTGGTATTGCTGTGGGCTGAACGGGTTATAGATGGTGGAGACCTGGGCCTGGGCGAAGGCGTCGCCCAGGGCATTGTCGATCTGGATCTCGGTGAGACCAAGCCGGGAAGCCGTGTCCCGGTCGACGATCAGATCGGCCTCCAGGCCGCCGGGCTGCAGATCGGTATCGACGTCCGTGAGTTCAGGCAGGTCCTGCAACGCGGCGCGTAACTTCTGCGACCAGGTGCGCAGCTCCAGCAGATCGTCGCCCAGTAGCGTGTACTGATATTGCGAATTCGCGGAGCGGCCGCCGCCGCCGCCGATGTCTTGGACCGCTTGCAAAAAGGTCGAGACGCCCTGTACGCGTGCCAGCTTGGGACGTAGACGCGCGATGATCTGATCGGCCGGGATGCGCCGCTCGGCCAGCGGCTTCAGCGCGATGGTCAGGTTGGCGCTGGGTCCGCCACTCGGCGGGCCGAAGCCGCCGCCGCCCACCGAGCCGGTGACGGTGCTGACCGCCGGATCGTCCTCGACGATCTTGGCCACTTCCTGCAGCTTGCGCTTCATCAACTGGAAGGAACTGGAGGCATCGCCGCGGATGCCGCCCTGCAATTGACCCGTGTCCTGCTGCGGGAAGAAACCCTTCGGGATCACGATGTACAGATACACATTGAAGCCGATCGTCGCCAGCAGCATGAGCATCATGGTGCGCGGGTGGCGCAGCGCCCAATCGAGCGTGCGTTCGTAGCCGCGGCGCAGCCGCTCGAATTCGCGCTCGAAGGCCCGCGCGAAACGCGACGGTCGGCGCTCGCTCTCGCGCTCCAGCAGCAGCGAACACATCATCGGTGTGGTCGTCAGCGAGATCACCAGCGAGATCAGAATGGACACGGACAAGGTCACGGTGAATTCGCGGAATATCTTGCCGACGATGCCGCCGGCGAACATGAACGGGATGAATACGGCGATCAGCGACAGGCTCATCGACAGCACGGTGAAGCCCACTTCGCGCGCACCCAGCATGGCGGCAGCCAGCCGGCCCATGCCCGCCTCGATGTGCCGCGTGGTGTTCTCCATTACCACGATGGCGTCGTCCACGACGAAACCCGTGGCGATGGTGAGCGCCATCAAGGAGAAGTTATCCAGCGTGTAGTCCAGCAGGTACATGGCGCCGAAGGTGCCTATCAGAGACACGGGTACGACCAGGGCGGGAATCAACGCAGCGCGGTAGCTGTTCAAAAACACGTAGACCACCAGAATGACCATGGCGACCGCGAGCAGCAGCGTCTCCTCGACTTGCCGCAGCGAGGCGCGGATCGTGACCGAGCGATCGAAGGTCACCACGAGATCGATCTTGGGGTCGATGGAGTTCTTCAGGGACGGTAATTCAGCCTTCACCGCATCGATCATCTCGATCACGTTGGCGCCGGGCTGCTGATAAATCGTGACGAAGACGGCGGGCTTGCCGTTGTACAGGCCGTAGGTGCGGACGTTCTCGGTGGCGCCCTCGTCCATGTCGAGCACCTGGGCCACATCGCCGAGCCGTACCACCGCGCCGTTGCGATTGGCGATGATGAGATTGCGGTAGGGCGCCGCATCGCGCGCATTATCGTTGGTGTAGATCTGGTAATGCGAATCGGTGGATTCGATGGCGCCCTTGGGCGCGTTGGCGTTGGCGTTCGAGATCGCGGCACGCACGTCCTGCAGGCCGATTCCATACTTCGACAAGGCCTGAGGGTTGATCTCCACACGCACCGCGGGCAATGCGCTGCCGTTGACGTTGACGCCGCCCACGCCCTGAATCTGCGACAGCCGCTGCGAGATGACGGCATCGGCGGCGTCGTAGATCTGCCCCTGGGTCAGCACATCCGAGGTCATGGCGATGGCCATCACCGGGAACAGCGCGCTGTTGATCTTCTTGTAGGAGGGGTTGTGCGTCAACGCCGACGGCAGGTCGGCGTGCGCGGCGACGATGGCCGCCTGCACGTCGCGCGCGGCGCCGTCGATATCGCGATCCACGCCGAAGGTGAGTTGAATGTTCGCCGAGCCCACGCTGCTCGAGGAGGTCATGTCGTCGACGTCGGCGATCGCGCCCAGATGCCGCTCCAGCGGCGTCGCCACGGTGCTCGCCATCACCTCCGGACTGGCGCCGGGTAGCTGCGCGGAGACGAAGATCGCGGGCACGTCGACCCGCGGCAGGGGTGCGACCGGCAGCATGATGAACGCCACGCCACCGCACAGCGCGACGCCGACGGTCAACAGGATCGTCGCCACGGGCCGGCGGATGAAGGGTGCTGAAATGTTCATGGGCGCGGCTCGTGCGCTCGGCGGCCGCTCATGTGGGATTCTCCGCCAATGCGCTGCCGTTGGCGCGGGCGCGGCGGCGGCGGAGCCGCTCGGCGATGCGATCGAACAGCAGATAGATCACCGGCGTCGTGAACAGCGTCAGCACCTGACTCACGAGCAAACCGCCTACGATAGACACTCCGAGCGGATGGCGCAGTTCCGACCCCGTCCCCGTGCCGAACATCAGCGGCAGCGCGCCGAAGATGGCGGCCACCGTCGTCATCAGGATCGGGCGGAAGCGCAGCAGACAGGCTTGAAAGATGGCGTCGCGCGGTGACAGCCCTTGCTCGCGTTGCGCGTCCACGGCGAAGTCGATCATCAGAATGGCGTTCTTTTTCACGATGCCGATCAAGAGAATGATGCCGATGAGCGCAATGATGGTGAGGTCGTCGCCGGCCAGCATGAGCGCCAGCAGCGCGCCGATGCCGGCTGACGGTAACGTCGAGAGGATCGTGATGGGATGCACGAAACTTTCGTAGAGCACGCCGAGCACGATGTACATCACCAGCACGGCGGCCACCAGCAGCAACAGTTCGTTGTCCAGATTGCTCCTGAACGCGAGCGCTGCGCCCTGGAAGGTGGTGCGAATGCTCTTGGGTAGTCCCAGGTTCCGTTCCGCCGTCTCGATGGCGGTGACCGCCGCGCCCAAGGAGGCTTGGGGCGCCAGATTGAACGATACGGTGGTGGCCGGAAACTGCGCTAGATGATTGATGAGCAGCGGCCGCGTTTCCACGTCCACCTTGACGATGGCCGACAGCGGCACCTGACCGCCGCCGGCGGTGGGAACATAGAGGGAGGCGAGCGAATCCACCGAGCGGTACGACCGCGGATCCGCTTCCATGATGACACGGTACTGGTTCGATTGCGTGAAAATGGTGGAGACGATCCGTTGCCCGAAGGCGTCATACAGCGCGTTATCCACCGTGCCCACGCTGATGCCGAGACGCGCGGCGCTGTCGCGGTCGATGGTGACATAGGCCGCCAAGCCGGCGTCCTCCTGGTTGCTGACCACATCGGCGAGTTCGGGCCGGGCGCGCAGGACCGATAACAGCCGCGGTGTCCAGGTGGCCAGCGCCACCGGATCTGCGCTCTCCAGGGTGAACTGGTACTGGGTGCGGCTGACCGTATTGTCGAGGGTGAGATCCTGCACCGGTTGCATGTACAGGGTGACCCCGGCAATGCCGGCCGTTTCATCGCGCAGGCGGCGGATGACGGTGGCCACGTTCGATGAACGCTGGTCACGCGGTTTCAAGTTGATGAGAAAGCGCCCGCTGTTCAGCGTGACATTGTTACCGTCGATGCCGATGAACGATGACAGGCTGCTGACGTCGGGGTCAGTGAGAATCGCGACCGCGAGCGCCTGCTGGCGATCCGCCATGCCCGCATACGAAATCGACTCGCTGGCCTCCGATACGCCTTGAATCAAGCCCGTGTCCTGGTCCGGGAAAAAGCCCTTCGGAATCAAAATATACAATAGCGCCGTCAGCACCACCGTGCCGGTGGCGACCCAGAGGGTGAGCCGCTGGTGATCGAGCACCCAGGTCAGCTTGCGGCCGTACCACGTGACCACCGCGCTGAACCATTTGCCGGAGGTTTGCGCGGGCGTCCGGTCCGGCTGAGCCTCGAGCAATTTTGCGCACAGCATGGGCACCAGCGTCAGCGACACGACGGCCGAGATCAAAATCGTGACGGCTAGGGTGATCGCGAATTCGCGAAACAGCCGGCCGACGACGTCCTGCATGAACAGCAGAGGAATCAGCACGGCGATCAACGAGACGGTCAGCGAAATGATGGTAAAGCCGATCTGGCCGGCGCCTTTGAGCGCGGCGTCGAGCGGCGTCTCGCCGGCCTCGATGTAGCGCGAGATATTCTCGATCATGACGATGGCATCGTCGACCACGAAGCCCGTGGCGATGGTCAGGGCCATCAGCGATAAATTATTGAGGCTGAAGCCGGCCAGATACATCACCGCAAAGGTGCCGACCAGCGACAGCGGTACCGAGAGGCTGGGAATGATCGTCGCCGGTACGTTGCGCAGAAACAGGTAGATCACGAGCACCACCAGTGCCACGGACAGCACGAGTTCGAACTGCACGTCCGTCACCGAGGCTCTGATGGTGGTCGTGCGATCGGTGAGCACGGTGATGTCGACCCCCGCCGGCATCGACTCTTGCAGCGTCGGCAGCAATTCGTGGATGCGGTCGACGACATCGACGACGTTGGCACTGGGCTGGCGCTGCACGTTGACGATGAGCGCCGCCGTGGAATTCATCCAGCCGCCGAGCTTGGCGTTTTCGGCTCCGGAGAGCAACGTGGCCACGTCCCGTAGCCGCACCGGGGCACCGTTCTTATAGGCGATGACGACGCTGCCGTAATCCTCGGCATTGCGGATTTGATCGTTGGTGTCGACCGTATACGCGCTGCTCGGTCCGTCGAGGGTGCCCTTCGGGCCGTTCTGGTTGGCGTTGGCGATGGTGGTGCGCAGATCGTCGATATTCAAACCGTAGGCGGCGAGCGCCCGCGGATTGACCACGACCCGCACGGCGGGCCGCTGCCCGCCGCTGATGCTGACCACCCCCACGCCCTTGATCTGCGAAATCTTTTGCGCAATCCGGGTGTCCGCGAGATCCTCCACCTCGGTGAGCGGCATCACCTTCGAGGTGATGCCGAGAGTCAACACCGGGGCGTCGGCCGGATTGACCTTGGCGTAGATCGGCGGCGCGGGCAGATCCTGAGGCAGCAGGTTCTGGGCCGCGCTTATCGAGGCCTGAACCTCTTGCTCGGCCACATCGATGGCGAGCGATAGGTTGAATTGCAGCGTGATGACGGAGGCGCCGCCCGAGCTGGTCGAAGACATCTGACTCAGGCCAGGCATCTGGCCGAATTGCTTCTCCAGGGGGGCCGTGATCGCCGAGGTGATCACCTCGGGACTCGCGCCCGGATAAAAAGTCTGCACCTGGATCGTGGGGTAGGCGACCTCGGGCAGCGCCGACAGCGGGAGCGTCTTATATGCCATCGCTCCCACGATCAGGATGGCAACCATCAACAGGGTGGTTGCGACCGGTCGCAGAATGAACAGGCGTGAGGGATTCACTACTGCGGTGCGTTGGCTTTCTGGCGGCGGTGCGTCCCTGCCGGCCGAGTGCCTTGCGGTTGCGCGCCTAAGGGCGGCGCGGCGCCGGGGAGTTGCACTTCCGCGCCGTCGCGCAGCCGGTCGCCGCCCTCGGTGACCACCTGATCGCCGGCTGCGAGTCCCGCGGTCACGGCGACTCGTTCGCCGTCCACGACGCCGAGCGTCACGGGGCGTACGCTCACGGTGCGATCGGCATTCACCAGGTACACGAAGGTGGTGACCACGCCGTTGGGCGCGCCGCGGCGCACCGCCGAGTTCGGCATGATGAGCTGGTTCTTCAGCAGATCCTCGAGTAGCTGTACGTTGACGAATTGATTCGGGAACAGCGCGCCGTCGGCATTGTCGAACTGCGCGCGCAACTTCACCGTGCCGGTGCTGGCGTCGATTTCGTTGTCGACGCTCGAGAGCTTGCCGTCCGCCAGCTTCACGGCATTGTCGCGGTCATAGGCTTCCACGCCCATGGGTGCGCCCACACGTAGTTTTCTCATTAGCGCCGGCACATTGTCCTCCGGGATATTGAAGATGACGCTGATGGGCTGTAGCTGATTGATCACCACGATGCCATTCGCGTCGCCCGGCGTGACGTAATTGCCCTGGTCCACCTGACGTATACCGACGCGGCCGGTGGCGGGGGACACGATGCGGGTGTAGAGGAGGTTGACCTCGGCGGTCTTGACCTGACCCGCATCCGATTCGATGGTGCCGCTGTACTGGTCCACCAACGCGCGCTGCGTGTCGAGCGTTTGCACGGCGATGGAGTCCTCTTTCACCAGACCTTCGTAGCGCACGAGATCCAAGCGGGCGTCGGCGAGCAGCGCTTGGTCGCGCTTGAGATTGCCCTGCGCCGTTTGCAGGGCCGCCTCGTAGGGGCGCGGGTCGATCTGTGCGATGACCTCCCCGGCATGCACGATTTGCCCTTCGGTGAAGAGGATCTTCTGTAACGTGCCGCTGATCTGGGTGCGTACCGTGACGTTCGCGAGCGTCGTCACCGTGCCCAAGGCGGGAATCCGGATTTGGATGTCGCCCGGCGTCAAGGTGGCGACGGCGACGGCCACGGGCCCATTCTGGCCGCCGCGCCCCTTGCCGGGGCCGCCTGCGGTCGGCGGCGACCGGTGCCGAACCACCTCAAAGACGATCAGCGCGATGACCAGCAGCGCCGCCAGCCAGATCACCGGCGTTCGATATCTCTCGAGGAAAGAGCGCGGCGGTGCAGACATCGCATTGACTTCGCTACCATTTATCACATGTTCACCAGAGGCTCGAGTGCCGCAACAGCCGCGCAGTATAAGTCAGGAACTCGTACTCTACGGTCTTCCTACGATCGAAGCTGCAAAGCGTGCCAATGTGAGCAAAAGTCAAGACTTTCAAACCCGAGATCGCGCTCGGTTAGAATCGCGCGATTCGCAACGACGGAGCATCCGATGAAGCTGCATCATCCCCTCGTCCGCGGCGTACTCGCCGTGGCCGTCCTTGGCCTTGCCTTAAGCGCCGTGACGCATGCCGAGACCCCGTGGACGGAGGGCAAGAACTACTTCCTCATCAATCCGGCGCGCCCACCGGCTCTGCCGCCCGGTAAGGTCGAGGTGACGGAAGTGTTCTCCTACGGCTGCCCGGCGTGCAATGCGTTCATTCCCTTCATGCACAAGTTGAAGGCGGCGTTGCCCGCCAACGCGGTGCTCGATTATCTACCGGCGGCGTTCAACACCGGCGAGGATTGGCCGATGTTTCAAAAGGCGTATTTCACGGCGCAGGTGCTCGGCGTCGCGGACCAAACGCACGATGCGATGTTCGACGCCGTGTGGAGGACCGGCGAACTGGCCATCATCGATCAGGCGAGCCAGAGCGTGCGGGACCCGCCGCCGACCATCGAGGATGCGGCGCGGTTCTACCAGCATGCCGCCGGCGTGCCGGTCGACAAGTTCTTGCGCACGGCGCAGTCGTTCGCCGTCGACACCAAGGTGCGAGTGGCCGAGGACACCCTCGTGGCCTACCGGGTGGATCGGACCCCCACTATCGTCGTCAACGGTCGCTACCGACTGCACGTGGAGTCCGCCGGCGGCAACGAGCAAGTGATCGAGTTGGTGAAGTGGCTGGTCGCGAAAGAGACCCGGTAGCGGGCCAGGTAGCCGGTAACAGGACCGTCAACCCATGGATGTCGGCGTACTTCTCTGGGGCGTGCTGTTCAGCTCGATTGGGTTGGGATTTTTCCTGTACGGCAAGAAACAGCGCGCGGTCGTGCCGCTGGTGTGCGGGCTCGCCCTCATGATCTATCCGTATTTCATCCCGAATGTCGTGGTCCTGGTGTCGATCGGCATCGTGCTCACGGCGATCCCGTATTTCCTGCGGCTGTGATCGTGAAAAACCTGCTGCGCTACCACCCACGATTCTGGATCTCCGTGACCGCCGCCACGGCGAGCTTTTTGCTTCTGCCGCGGGAATGGTCGCTCATCAGCCGCATTCTGATGTGCTGGAACGGCGGCGTGGTGCTGTTCCTGGGGCTGATCTACGTCTGGATGACGCGTCTCTCCGCGGAACGCATTCAGTCGAAATACAGCGAGGAGGATGAGTCGGCGACGTTCATTCTCACCGTGGTCGTGGTGGCGGCGCTACTCAGCGTCGCCGCCATCGTCGAACCGTTGGCGACGCTGAAACAGACGACGGGGCCGACGCGCGTGGCGCATACGCTCCTGGCCGCACTCACCTTGGTCGACTCCTGGCTGCTGGTCCCGACCATGTTCACCACTCACTATGCCGACATGTATTACAGCGTCGAGGAAGACGAGCGTCCGCTCGGGTTTCCGAACACGCCCATGCCGGTATTCTGGGACTTCGCCTATTTCTCGTTCACCATTGCCGCGGCATGCCAGACCTCGGACGTGTGCACCAACAATCGAGCCATGCGTAAGATCGTGATCGCGCATACGCTGGTGTCGTTTTTCTTCAATGCGTCGATCCTGGGTTTCGCGATCAACGTCACCGCCGGACTGATCGGGGGTGGCTGATGAGCCGCGCCGCACACTCGCATAGATTCCTGTGTCTTAAAGCACACGGCCGCCTGTATGGCTTATGATTCGCTTGCTGCGGCGCCCATGAATCAGCCAGGCCGCTGAACGGAGAATCCCCGTGATAGAAATCCCTGCCGAAATGCCGGCGATCGAGATCGAGTCCCCCGGCGGTCCGGAACGACTGCGTCTGGTGTCGCGACCGGTACCTAAGCCGGCGGAGGGCGAGGTCTTGATTCGCGTGATTGCCGCCGGCGTCAATCGGCCCGATGTGGCGCAACGTCTGGGCTACTATGCGCCGCCACCCGGCGCATCCGACATTCCCGGCCTCGAGGTGGCGGGTGAGATCGTGGCTCTCGGCGCCCAGGTGAGCGGTTTCGCGCTCCACGACCGCGTGACTGCGCTCTTGTCGGGCGGTGGCTATGCGGGATACGCGGTCACGCCCGCCGCGCTGTGCCTGCCCATTCCCGGCAATCTCACGATGCTCGAGGCCGCCGCTCTGCCCGAGACGGTGTTCACCGTCTGGTCCAACGTGTTCGACCGCGCCGGGTGCAAGGCGGGGGATACGGTGCTCGTGCATGGCGGCACCAGCGGGATTGGCACGATCACCATACAGCTCGCCACAGCCTTGGGTGCCCGGGTGTTCGCGACCGCGGGCAGTCCGGACAAGGTGCGAGTCTGCGAGGAGCTGGGAGCGGTACGCGGGATCGACTACCGGACCCAAGATTTCGTCGAGGTGATCGAACGTGAGACCGGCGGCGCTGGGGTGGACGTCATTCTCGATATGGTCGCCGGACCCTATGTCGCACGCAACATGAAGGCTGCCGCAATGTTCGGCCGCATCGTCTGCATCGCGGTGCAGGGGGGCGCGAAAGCGCAGATCGATGTGGCCCTGATGATGCGCAAGCGATTGACGCTCGCGGGTTCATTGCTACGGTCGAGTCCGGTCGCTCGCAAGGCGGCGATTGCGGAGTCGGTCAGGCATCAGGTGTGGCCGCTGGTCGCGTCCGGACGGGTGCGGCCGATCATCCATTCGACCTTTCCTCTCGCGGATGCGAGTGCGGCTCACGCGCTCATGGAAACGTCCACGCATGTCGGTAAGATCATGTTGAACGTGGCTTAGCTTCCAGCATTCACACTGTTTTTCACGCTCTGGAAAATACCCATCCAATCCGGCCTCCGTTTCTACTTGTCGGTCGTTGGCCTCACGGGGTCCAGCGATACACCACGCCGGGAAACGGCGCCTGCGATGGATCGAAGACCCCGGTGATGTACACGGACTGCGCGCCATCGGCGCCGAAAGCCATATTGGTGACGTAGGGCGTGGGCACGGTGAGTAGTCGCACCAGTTTCCGATCCGGAGCGACCACGAGTACCCGCCCCGAACCGTTCTGTGCAATGTAGTAATTGCCGTCGGGTCCGAGCTTCAGGCCGTCCGGGCCGTTATAGGCATCTTCGTGGGCGGTGGGCGGCGCGAGATCGCGAAGGCGCGCCCAGACCCTGCGTGCTCCGAGAGTGCCGTCCGCGTCGATCGGAAATGCGAGAATCCGACCGGCCAGACCCTCCGCCACCAGGAGAGTTTTGCCGTCCTTGGTCACCGTCAGGCCGTTCGAGTAGTGAATGAGATTGGCCACCTCCGAAAGCCGTCCCGCGGCGGACAAGTAGAGCACCGTGCCGCTGATCGGGGCGTCGAGGTCATAGACGCCGGATGCGGAGAGATACAGGCCACCGGCCGCGTCCGCGGTGAAATCGTTGGGCCCGACGAAGGGTTTCCCGTCGCTATCCTTGTCGATGGTGCGTACGGCGACTCCGTTCTGGTCCAATTCCACCAGTGAGTTCGAGTCGTAACAGGCGATCAACAGATGATTGCCATGGTACCGGACGAGGCCCGAGGGACCGCAGTGGTCGCCAGACCAAAAGTTACGAGTGTTCTTGCCATCCCACACCTTGACGCCGGGGCCGCCGTATTCGACGTAGAACAGTCGGCCGTCCTGCCACAGCGGACCTTCCGGATAGATGGCGTGCGCATCCACGATGGTGATGGTGGCCCGCGCCGAGGCGGTCGCCAACATGACGCCGAGCGTCGCGTAGATCGCGACCGAAATTAACCGCTGCATCAAAGTCCTCCGCTACCGATAAGGGGCGTTAGCAGCCCGTATGCCTCATGGTGCGCCCACTGTGGCCGTCCCACCGCAGCTGGTGCTGCGCGGGCGTGCATCACGCTGTGTCCCGCCGCCGCATCTTCGCAAATAGCCATGCAATGCGCGCGGGTTTCGTCGGCGCAATACCGACACCCAATCGGTGGTTCGGCTGACACGGCGCCCGCCGCGCTGCTGTCAGCATGGTTAAGAGCGCGGCGTATAACGAGAGGCTGCGAAAACAGACCGCCCCAGGAGCAAACATCAATGAATACTCAAGTTTCAAACGGCAAACCCTTCCTCACCGACGTCAAGACGTTACGCGAAAGAGCACGCAAAAACCTCGGGGACGGCGCAGTGACTTCCACCTACGAGGGCGATGTGGAAAAAGCCATCGAGATTCTGCAGTCGGTGCTCGCGACGGAAATCGTGTGCGTTCTGCGTTACACCATGCACGCGGTTGCGGCCACCGGCATATCCAGCGAGGGCGTGAAAGCCGAATTCGCGGAGCATGCGCGGGAGGAAAGCGAACATGTCAACAAGGTCGCCGAGCGCATCAATCAGCTGGGCGGCAAACCGGATTTCAACCCCACCGGACTCGCGTCGCGCTCGGCTTCCGAGTATGGCACCGCCGACAATCTGGTGGACATGATCAAGGAAAACCTCGTAGCCGAGCGGATCGCGATCGACCACTACCGAGAATTGATCCGCTACTTCGGCAATCAAGATCCGGGCACGCGCGTAATGCTGGAAGGGATCCTGGCGGTGGAAGAGGAGCATGCGAACGACATGCACGACCTCTTGGTCGCCCATCAAGGTAAACCGATGCTCGCGAAATAAGGCGAGCAGCCTGTCGGACTCAGTTGCGTCGTCGCGAGTGTGAGACGTTCGGCGTAGCACCGGGGTGACCAGGGATGGTCGCCCCGGCCGCGTTAGGCGCCATGCGTCGGATTGGCTGATTAGCTCAGGTGCTGCCGCCGACCGACGGCGAGTCGCTGGCTGGAAAAGACTCTTCGAGGGCTTCGTCGAGCAGTTCCTCCTCGTGTCGCCGTTCGCCTTCATCCGGATGACGCTTCATGTACGCGGCCGCGTAAGAGCAGGCAGGATTAACCGTCCAACCGGCCACCCGCGCGGCCTTCAGCGCTGCGCGCATCAGTTCCGCCGCCACGCCGCGGCCGCCAATTGCCTCGGGCACGCCCGTATGGGTGATGCTCATCACGGTATTCGTCAGTGTGTAGTCGAGGACGGCCGTGTGGCCCTCGAGAGTCGTCGAGAAGCGATGAGCGCTCGACTCATGTTCAATGGTGTTCATGTTCTTGCGGGCGCTCCGGCGGGTGTTCGGCCGGGCGCTGCGGCGCGGCGGGATGGGGCGGCGGGGCGGCAGGGCGCGGTTGCGGTGCCTCCGGGCGTGATTCGACCGCAGGCCGCTGTTGAATCTCGCGTTCGCGCTGCTGCTCCTGTTGTGCTTGCTGCTGCTGGACCTGACGTTGCTGTTGCAATTGCTGCTGTTGTTGCGCCTGACGTTGCTG
>Ga0116227_10000575_pt1 | contig 73220 bp, 49 predicted proteins | sample S1TSphgellanicum_FD_89693 | JGI IMG/M metagenome (GOLD analysis project Ga0116227, IMG submission 89693) | Host-associated microbial communities from peat moss isolated from Minnesota, USA - S1T2_Fb - Sphagnum magellanicum MG | ecosystem: Host-associated > Plants > Peat moss > Unclassified... | reverse complement strand
TGTTGTTTGGGTGTGTTGCGGGGGGGGGGGGGTGGGGGGGGGGTGGTTTTTTAAAAATGGAATGTTTTTTTTGGGCCTTCTTTTTTTTTAATTTTTTTTTTTTTTTTTTTTTCATTTTTCCCCATGATATACTAGGCGGGTACCCTCTTTGGTATCAAGGAACAATGAATTTGATTTTAATTTTAAATATTAATTCATGCCATATAATTAGAATTGTTTATGGATGAATAAATTAGAACAAATCTTTATACTCCAGAAAGAAAATGGATGGATGGATGGATGGACTAGGTTAATTTACCCTAGAACACTAAACGCTAGTTCCCATATCTTTTGTCTTTTGGAAGGGATGAGGGATGTAGAAGGATGAGCACCTAGAAGTAATATTTATAATGGTGCCCAAATATTTTCCAAAAAGGATGACGTGCAGTCAAGCCCATTGACAGCACGTTATACCTGTTCAAAACTGACCTATTCTTAAAAGGCTTTAGAAAAAAAATAAAAATCTTTAGGTTTCCAGAATCCACGCCATCTTTTCTGAAAAAGAAACCCCCTTAAACTGGAAAGCTCTCCAAGCAAGCACATGGCTATTATGAGCGTATTGTAAGCCAGATCCACCATTGGATTTGCAATAACGTAAGGTTTAGATTGCGTGGCCGTAATCTCCATAGGAGATTAAAAAATCAATAATGGAGGTCCAAAAAGATGGAAAATATTTGGAAAGACTCTTATATGCCACCATGACGGATGGATTGCGTGTGGATGGCATTGAAAAATGCCACCATGATGGATGGATTGTGTGTGGACGGCAAACATTTTTTCATTGGTTATCAGTTCACCCACAATCCATCCATCACAATTTCTAAACTTTGTGGTTTCAATTTTGACACATTATTTCAAATTTAAGAACTTCCAATCCTAGTTCAAAAATTTAGCTTTGGTTTTATGAACACATCACACATTCGACTAGATTGAAGATTGTATAGTTACAAAAGATTTATAACAAATTAAAATTTAGGATCATATTAGGTATGGAGTTCTACAACAAGTTAAATTGATAAGTACATATTAAAGTTCAATCTCCTTGGTAATTTTTCAAAAAAAGTTTAGATTTATTACCTAAAGAGTCTGAACTTGTGTTTAAGATTTGTTTGGATTTTGATTTTAGCAAAAGGCTAGTTTCATAATTTAGTTCTTGTGCCAATTCTACCAAAAGAGTCAGGATTGAAGTTCAAATTGTTATAACTTGAACTTGAACCCTTTGAGTTTAAGACTCAAACTAGGAAACTTGCCAACACTAGATAATGGTCAGTGTTGGGCAATTATTTGAGTTTTTTTAATAATCTTCAGTTTTTTCAAATTTTTGAAATCATAAAACCTCATTTCCCCAAGATTTTCAATTAAGATTTTGAGAATCAAACAATCTCTGGCTTATTTTTTAAAAAACACCCCCAAAGAACTGGTGGTTTTTGTGAAACAAACAGAAAATATTGGCATTTTTATTTATAGGCAACAAACTACATTCCAATAGATTTGGCCATCTAGTCACAAAACCAAACCCTAGAGCTAGATTCACACCATGCCTTAATAGGGATATATATATTTTCATTCCATTTAGCCCTCTCTTGATTTGGGGGTTAAAATGACTCAAATGTGAGGAATAAACTAACCTCTCCTATGCTGTTCACACCAAGGGGATAGATGAAATAGTATGATGGGGTTAATTTCATCCTACATCAAACCCTTCATATTGAGGGGTTTTTCAAGTTATGCCGAAAAAAATTGGGCAGCTTTGGAAACACAAATTCTTTTCATGTTGCCGAAAAATTTGGGCATTCTAGAGAATTCCTGAGAAATGTTTTTCAGGGTGGTTTAGGAATTTTTATGTTGTCTGATAATTTGGGCAGATCGTATAGGTTGAAATTTTTTCATGTTTGCTCAAAAATTTGAGAACTTAATAAATCCTGATGCTTGAAAACATTTTGGGAGAATTTTTTTCAGGATGCTGTAAAATCTTTCAGGCAGATTTGGAAATGGTATACTGCTCGAGATTATACAAATGCTGGAAAAAATAAAATCATTGCTGCCCAATTTTTTTTGGCACTCTTGAAAATCCTGATGATTCAAAACTTTTGGCATTATGAGAATTTTTATGCTGCCTAATAATTTCGGGCAGATTATGAAGGTTGAAAAAAGGTTTTGTTACTGCCCATCGATTGCATTGCTATCTCACATGAAAGAGAGTGTGTTGGCCAGAACAACATTAGGTCCTGTGAACATGAGGGTGCATTTCAACCCTTTGAAATCAAGGGGTCAAACTAACCTCCTTATTCCACCCTAACTTAATCCTACATAAATTTTAAAAAGTGAAGATATTTATTGCTGGGGTTGAGATATCCCAACACATTTATCCCCCTCTTAACCCCGATGCCATGTCATTTGCCAAGTCAGTTTTCATGGGATAGTATTAGGGATAGTGTATTTTTTTAGTTATTTACTTGATTTTTGTATTGCAAAATAAAGGAATTTTTAAATTTAAAAAAAAAAATGTTGACAACAAATTTTTAATCTACCTTGATAAGGTCATTGCCCACTCCTATTTTAAAAAGTGAGCAAGAAAAACACAAGGTTGTTTGATTTGATAATATCATTGAATTACAACTAACAATTTACATTTAATCCAATTTTAACATTAGTTGTATCTACCAAGGATCGAAGCAATAAGCCAAGTGATGAATTACAAGTGAAATTTAGTAGAATTCACCATTAAAGGGTGTAAGCAAGATAAAATGAACAACTTGATTACTTTGTCAAAATTGAAACAAGTAAATTTAAAATAGCAACAAAATTCATTATAAAATTGTGAAAGATTGAATGTTTTCATTTCAATGATTAAATATAATATAGGTTTACACTAATGTGTATTGATTTTCATGTTTTAAATTGTAGAACTAGGTTTTAAGTAGGTTTTTCAAAATATAAGTAGCTTTTGACATCTACTTTTCAATGTGTGTTTTTAGTTTCAAGTGGGTTCAACCAAAATAAAATACATATTTTTTGTATGGCTTGTTAAAACATATGTTGATCATCATTTCTTAATTTATTACATATCAATTTCATTAATTTTTCTAACCAAAAAATAGGTTTGAACACATATTTTTCAATCAATTTCAAATGTACGTTTTATCTATATTAAAAATCCATTTGTTTTTAGTTTTCTTAAAATTAGATTCTCATAAACTTAATAGAACAAACTAATGCTACTTAACACATACTTTCACCTATTTTGATGCTACTTTATGATAGTTATATGAATGGCATAGGGATGAAGTGGAAACATTTATTTTTTCTGTTTACTTTATCTTGCTTTGACCCTAAGGTCTAGGTTATTTTTATTTTATTTTTGACCAACCCAATTGCAATATTACATGTGGCTTGGCCTTCACTATATACACCTTGAACACCTTAAATTTATGCTCCAAGGATTTGTGAATAATCATTTTTATACAAAATGTGTTCTAAATCCACAAGACAAACATTATAATCCTTAGTTATTAACATCCTATAAACAATATATCTTCAAAAACTTTCATGTTTCAATTACTTGTACGACTTTTTCATAATCGATATCATTTGTGAAATCACAACATGTGGTATCAAGAGCATTTATTTTTGTGCACAAGGAGAAAGTTATGTCTAACATTAAGGTGTTATACAAAGCCGAGTCTATATTTTATGCAACTGTAAAATATATGAATTAATAGATTTTTTTAACATGCCACATTAATATTTTTACATGAAACCATAAGTTGAACAAATCCAAGAATTTCTTACATGCAACCATAACATATTTACACATGATCGTAAATCAAATGAATTTATAAATTTATTTCCTCTCTCTCTATATATAAAATATTTCATCATAGAAAATAAATTAGGATGATCTATAATTCTCAATTTGTGTCCACAACATCTTTAAATTTTACCATAAAAAAACAATCAACTTTTTATTTCTTGCATGTGACCATAACCTTTTTACATGTCACCATACAACAAGATTCAATGTTTTATTTTACATATCATCATAACAACTTTGCATGTGATTGCAACTAATATGAATAAAAAATTTATTTGTTTAGTGTGATTGAAACATTTTTACATGCAATTGAAAAAACATGAATTAAAATAAGCATGTCACCAACAGATATTAGAATCAAAGGTTTTTTTGTTTGAGTTGCTCAATATTGTGGGTTGTTTAATGTTAACAAAGGTTGTGGAGATTATTCTCCATCATGTTTGCTAAGTGAGAAGATTTACCCCTCATCAACTAGATAATTATGACATTATTTAAGAAGGAAAGAATTCATATGATTTTTAAATTATTTTATAATAGGAAATACAAGTGTGGTTATTATATATAGATATTAGAACTCTAAAGAAAATCTTTAAGGAACTATTTTTAAAAATGATTCAAACATGTTGTTTTTGACATGTTTATTTGTTGTTTGCTCCACAATTTGTTAATGATAGCGAATGAAGCTCCAACATTGAATATATGTTTTGAATCATTGAATTTGGAGGTCAAATCGGCTTATTTGAAAAATTTCATCACATTTTGGAGTTGACACTTGAGTTGATGAACAAGGAAATTAACATATCAACAACAAATTCAAAAGTAAAAAAAGTTAGAAAACATTTTGAAAAGGAGATATCTTGGGAAACAAAGGAATTTCACATAGGATTTTTGTTCCAAACCTTCAATTGCATTTGTCCTTCAAAATCTATGCAATTCTATCAAAACAATTTTCACAAATCCTCTTCTACATCATTGTCTTCAATAGTTTTTGTGGGTATGCTATTGTCATCATTGTTATTTGTAAGTCTTGTGAATGCCATGCTTGTAGCTTGAAATATACCATGTTTTCTTGATTTAAATTGATGGTTTTATCTTTAATTTTGTTCATAATCACTTCAGCTCCTTTTGGAACATTGGTTTTTGGGTTTGAGTTGTTTTTTCTTCCATTGCCATGGTGCTAACATGTTTGTGATCAATAGATTTGGTAACTAGCCTGCTTACTTTCCATAGTTTTATGAATTTAAGAATAAATTGTTGTCATGCACCCTTGCTACAACCTACTTTATTGATAGAGGTTGGGGTTGGGGGATTCATAGTTGGGTTATGCATTGGAGTAGTGGTGGCATTTTAAAAAGTTCTTGGTCTTTGTTGTTATAGGGTTCTACAAAGGTCCAGTGAACTTTGTGAAGGTTCTACACATCCTCAAGGGGTGTAGTTGGAGGAGGTTGATAAAAATTTTAGGTATCATCAATAGGTGTAATCATAATAACATGTACCATAGCAAGTGTAATGCTTGCTTGGTTTTTTCATGTTTTAAAGTCATAATTTAATTTGATGTTGAAATTATAAAATTAGTTTATATAGTTATATTTTAAAAATATCATGAGAATATGTGAATTAATTTGAAATTAGTCTAATGAATAAAAAATGAATAAAATCACTCATTAAACATTGTAACACTTGTTTTTAAGCAATAAATGGACTTGTAAATGGATTTTAATTTTTTTGAAAATGACATTTTTCACCAAGATTTCAACATGAACCTAATAAAATAGTATGATTTTTTTTTTTAAAATTAAAGATTTTTTTGAAAACTTTCTCAAGCATATTTCAAAAATATTTTAAGAATATTTCTCCAAAAGCGGTAAAAAAACAAGTGGATGTGACTTGTGTTATCCTATTTGCACCCCAATGTTAGCATCATGAAAATGCTCTTGCCCAGTCAAATTCTCATATCCTATTTCTATTTTAATATCCATAGTTTTCATCGATATCAATTCGTTTTTTGTTTGGGTTAAGCCCATGTGGTTTTAAAATGTCATCTCCATTTTTCGTTAGATCCTTCATTTGTGCCTTCATTTGTGAAGGTTGGAAGGTGGGTTTAGTACCAAGAAACTCCTCAATCATCTCATACATGCATTGTCGAAGTTTCAAAGAAGATTGAAACTATTTTTATTAAGAACATTCACGTTTTAATAGTCTTCATTGTGTCATGTGTTTGCATATAAAATCATATATATTTTGTGAATTCACTTGCAATCGAACCCAAATGAGGTATGATATTGCTTCAACTTTTAAATTGATTGTTGATTAGTAGTTTTTGTTTCCAATTTCTATCAATGATGCAACAATAAAAAAACATTATGTCTATTTATTTATGTGTTTCCATTTATGTTACATTAAATTGAGTTGAATGTTAATTTCAAGTTGTTGATTCCTTACTAAGGTGCCCATTACAAAGGGAAAGGGGGAGGGGCGGGCGGGGGTTAGATTGAAAAGCCATTGTTTCCATCTTTGCTTGTTAAATTTTTTGTTTTAAAATATAAAATGAAATCTTCTTGATTTTTTTGGGTCAAAATATGTGTTTAAAATTTGTAGATTACCGAATTGTTTTTTAATTATGTTTATGAATTCTATGTGAATTTTATATACTTATGTGTTTCGAACTTTTTGAGGGGACATGGGGTTTACATTTCTTGGGGGCCATATGGAGTTACCCCTTGGCTTGTTAAAATATGTTTAAGTGTCTTAGCAAAGTCTATTATCAATTTACATTACACTTAACAACATGGGCCCAAACACAAATTATTATTGAATTTCCATGGGGGTGGCCTTTGGACATGCTTTGGGAGCTCTCAAGACTTCAATGGTCACAATCCCTCACCATACTTTAAAGGGACCCAATTCATTGACTTGTTTGTCTCGATTTTGCAAGTGTTCTACAAAAATCAATTTTTTTGCTACGGCCTGCTTGGACACACGGTGCCCTTCCCCGCCACCCCTGTAGCCAAAACCATGAAAAAGAAGGTGTGATTGTGCATACCTTCTTTTGAGTGATCCATTTCAGTATGGTTGGAGATGGTGCCCAAGGTTAGGAAAGTTCACTTGGGGAACTTTTCAAAATCCTCTATTTGGGCTCCTACTTGACTAGTGGTTAATTATTCGTTAACCACCAATTAATTGCTGATTTGAGGAGTCCCTTTGTTTTATGAAAATGTGTCTTGGTGCCAGTTCTGGTTACACATATAAATGGAAATAGTGATTTGGTTTGAGGTCTGGTTCTTCAAAAAATAATAATCATGGTTCCAGTTCAAAAAATCAATTCCGATTCAAATCTAATTTTTATTGACTTGAATTCGAACTCAAAATACTTTACCTGCCAAAGTGGGTAGCCGCCCAACCCGTTGAATTAAGCTACCCAATTGTACTTTAGCTTCTCTGCATGGATAACAAGGGGTGTGTCACATTGTGGCCTTGTCATTTACATATCAAAATATTTTAAAGCAAAAAGAAAAATTATGAAAATTCAAATATTTCACCATGCAAAAATATAATTTTCAAAAAAATCCTCTAAAAAGAAACCAAAATCCTTCAAAATATAATAACTTTACAATTAATCTCAAGTTTCAACACAAGCCAAAATATTATCTTTCAAAACTCCTCCTATAAAAATAGACCTACTACTTAGAGGCCAAAATCCCTTAAGCTATTATACTTTAATATGAATTTAAACACGATATCCTTTGCCTTGTTAGGCAAGGCCAATAAATTGGAGGAGATAATTTGGATGATGGATAATTGGATGATATTTTGCAGAGATGATTAGTGCAGGTTATGGTGATGATATTATAGGAGCTGTGAATGAAATTAAAATGGTAGTATTAGTATTTCATCATTTCATTAGGTGGAAAGTACCTAATTTTGTTGTGTGTTATTTGCATGGGAAGAAATATTGGGAGATTTTGCATTCAGTTGTGGTTTTACTTACTATTGAACACTAGTCTAGTCTTTTTGCACTAGAAAATTGTTTTGTTTTTGTTTTACAATTTTAATCACTTTTTTTCAATTTGGTTATTCTGAAAGTGAAATTTTCAAGTTGTTTTAATCCCATCCACGTGGGTTGAGCCATTTGCTTTGTGATTTCTTTGAAGCTTTTGCATGCAATATTAAATAGTCGGCAAATCATCATACATTCACCATAATCTTTGATCTTGTCATGAAAATTAAACAAGAAATCACCATAATTTCACCATATCATCTTTATGCCAGGAAATCATCATAATTTCACTACAAAAAATCTTTGATTAAGAATAAAAATCAAGAATTGCTAGCATTTGCAGATCTATTTCTCTCTCTTTTGACGACTTTGTTGTGAATAATTTTTAAAGTTCCCACAAATTGTCTCCAAGGTTGCTTTGTTTTGAAGAAGTTTGGATGGAAAAATTTGTGGCACTTTTGGATTCTCTCAATCTGTTTGTAGTAGCCATCATCAAGCACAATCGTCCAGTCTTTTGGGGAGAAATTTTGCACAATATCTAATGTGAAGTAGAAGATGAAATGCCATCAAAACTAATTAAAAATTCAAAAAGAATTGGAAATTGATGAGCCTAAGGAACCGAGTTCAAGAAAATTGCTTGTCTAGAGCTTTACCCTAAAACCTTAAACCCTATCATGGACTTCTTTATCCATATAATCTACACACAAATTTCTTTCAATTTGTATTCAGAAGTTTGTTTTTACATACGATTTTGTTGCAACCATGACACCTGACACAAGTGCATAGGTAGGGCAACATTTGTTAGATAAAAGTTTATTTGATTGGAAACTTCCTTTGCCAAAAACTACCAAGAAAGCAAAGTATGGAAAGGTCAGATCTTCAAATGCGACAAAGTAGTAGACAGTTTCCTTTGATCTGGTGACACAGGGTACAAGATCTTCAATTGGATGAAGTGATAGAAGCAAGCATCACGAAAGTGGACACATCAATATCAGTGCATCATGAAAGAGTTGGGCCCTCCAATAGCAATTGCAAAAATGATGTGGCTACTCATGATGAGCCATGCAAACATATGTTTTCTTCTCTCATAAACCTCATGTTTATCAACCTATCTGTAATCACAAATTACATAGACCTTTTTTTTAATGTCACACAATATTTCTGGATCAGCATACAAAAAGCTATTTCTCATTGTTTAAAAAAAATTCACTATAAATTGGATTTAGATTTGAGGAAGCAAAGTGAATTCAAGCTTATTACAAAGGCTATTTACAGCAATAATCGTTCAGAAAGATTACAAAACATGGTTTTGAAACTTCAGGGGTTTGTAAGGGGGGTGGTTAGGGAGGCAGATACACACTCAATTCAATTGGATAGGAAAAGTAAAGTAGAACATTTTCTACTTGACTTTTCAATGGGTTTTTCACATTTCCTATCCAATTTCCTATCAGATCTCCCATTCCCAATATTGATGTGGAATTGGGAATGGGTTTTTCTAAGAAAAATTGCACCAACTTCAATAAGCCTATAGATGTCACTAGGATCATTCTAGTTGTGGACAAATATGACACAAAAAATGGCACCCCAAACAACCTATAGCACTGGTAGTGGTTAGCAATCAAACAAACTAAGTTGATCAAGAGGATGTGGGCCATGGAATTGTGAGAAAGATGGAGTGGGCATCAGTTAGTCCATCAAATGCTAACTAGGTGGAAGGGTGCAACATTCATAATTCAAACTGGTATAATGAATGTTGCTAAAACAAACTATTTGATATGCACAAGATTAAAATCTTAAGGGTGCACATAATTGCCAGGGATCATGAACAAGCATAAAAAACTAACATGAAGTTTTGATAGCTGCAGTAGCCACCAAAATCCAAAGCAAGTATTGAGTTATAGATCAGAGTGACGTCTACCACAACTAAAGGACTGGAGTTGTGAAGATGCAAGCTATTGTGAGGGGTGCACTCGTACAAAACAAGATGAAAGCCTTTAGGAATGCAACAATAAGAATTATCAAGCTCAATTGGTGGGGGGTTATAACACAAAGAGAATGTTGGAATGTTATAAAGAATCGGCAACTTTGATTGAGAGTCATTATTGGGGTTACCACCAGAGAAAATTATATGGTATAATGCAGAATCCAATCTAATTAACTTGTGAAAGTCAAGCACTTGCAATGGGAGGGGATATCATAGAACAAGGTAAAAGTCCTAAGAGAAACCATGTTGCAAATCAAAGTGCTTTGGCATAGGAACAACATTAGGAGAAAAACTGGAAAGTTGCAATCATGCCAATCCAGAGCTTTTATCCAAGTTATCATTCAAGAAAACTTTATTGCATTGAAAAGGTCAGGATTATGAAATTGCAGATGATTGCAAGGGGAGAATTGGTGCAGAATAGTGTTAGATTTTTACTATGATGCACTAGTGCTCACAATCCAAGCAAGCTAGTTGGTGGGAACATCATTTGAGAAGGTTCATATAAGATTAAAGAGCTACAACTCCATTCTAGAGCTCTGTCCACCACTATATACAATAGACATGTTACAAAAAATTTGGAGTGGCAATTACAACCATTCAAGTTGCGTTTCAAGGCTGGCATCTACACAAGGAAGACGACATTCAATTACAAATCGTAACTCTCCTCATATTCAGTCCTCATTAATGTGCATTAAACTACCTCAAATCACACCTTCCAAATTTCAGCATTCAAGTTTGTGTGATATTAACATCTGTAATCATGTGTACAAACCATCTGGTGGAAGCTAGCCTTTGTCAGTGACATGGTTCAAACTTGAAATCAAATGGTTAGCAAGATTGCAAAAGGCATTGGCTAATCAAAGGAACAATTGGTCAGTGCAATAACCACTCATTCTTGTGGCAGAAGAGGAAGCATTGATCACTGGTGTGCTTGAACTTTCCCCTATCATTGAGGTTGGATGCAGACCTCATGAGTCACGACATTGGATAGTAGGCTAATGTTCCTGAAGCTTTGGAGGTCAGACCTGGTGATTCAACAATGTTTTTATAGATGGCAAACCCACAAGTATTATGCACATGTCAAACATTCTATTTGTATCATCTAGGTACTCTCTAAACAAAGCCGTTTCTTTGTGCATTGAAAGTTACACAAAGTATGTAAGAAGGTGTCAATAAAACACATGGAGCAATTACAATACATAACCTGGTTCTTCCACTAGGTATGCCCTCTTTTCACACACCAAGAGCACACCATGCCATTGTTGATAAAGAAACAGTCATGTTGCTTTCATGAAACACATGCACATTGGAGGGGACATAAGTTTAGGGAAGGGAACGGGAGCATGAAACAACATATCCATTGATTGCAAAACATAACAGCAACTGTAGACATCAGTTAGCAATTGGGCAACAAACAAGCTCACTAGGACTCTTGCATAAATTGGAAGACCATCATTGGCATCCTTCACACCTGTGCTACAATGGGTACATCTTGGACTACCATTTGCCAACTTTTCTATTCCTTGTTGATTGATATAATTATTGCATGTCTTCATGTGATATGAATGTGTGCTATGTAGTATACATATTTAACAATAATGCACTCAAAGTAGTGTGGTGAACTAGTAACAAGAAACGGTGCCATACCAAAATTGTTGCATTTGATCTAGACATGCAATCGTAAACTTTTTATAACTTTCATTGGGTAAAGAAGAAAAGGGTTTTGCATGTTTTCAAATTTAAGGGTGTGAAAAAAATCATTTTTTTTACTTAATCAAAATCAACTCAAAATCATTATTAAACTTGAATCACTAAGGGCTGCAGTCATGATACAACGAGCCAAGGAATGTGTTGAGTGTAGGAAAATCTTACACCTTCCTAACATTCATTCAAAAATCATTGAAAAAGTTATAATAATTGGAATATGATGAAATCAAGTGCACACTATTTTTATATTTCTAAATTTGCATTTAAATGTTTTTAATATAATTCTAAGATGTTTCATTGGTCATAAAATGAATTGTAAGTAATGCACAATTAGATGTTGAATGGGAACTGGAACTTTGAACATCCTTTATCTTATGTAAATTTACACCATTAATTTAAAAAAATTATTGATGGCCATATATTAATGATTTTGAAGGCCTAGTAATGATAAAATTTTGAATATACCTTCTAATATGGTTATCCACTATAGTCATTTTTTAGTATTTGAACATGTTTTTGACCATTAAAACTACATAATTTGAAAGACTTCTTCCAAGACAAAATGTTTTTTGTCATGTAAGCAAGGGCAAGGGTGCATTTTTATGAAGATTGGATGTGTTATGTGGGATTTTTATATTTTTGGTGAATGTGAACTATTATATTTAGAATGATGTTGAAGAAAAACATTCTTGATAAACTTGATGTATAATATATCATTGAAGGTTTTAAACACAAATATATATATTAAATGTTGAAATGTTTACTTTTGTTGAAATGCACACATTTGATTTATCTATAGGGTTTACACATGATTTGAAAATTTGGAATTTGGAATTTAATGATTACATACTAATGATTCCAAATTTTCAAATCATGTGTAATCATTAAAAATGTTCTTATTATTTCCCTTTTGACCCTATTTACTATTTATTTAATGTTGCAAAAATTTTGTAACTTGATTCATTAAATTCCATTTGACCATATTTTAATGTAAAAACACAATTACAATAGTAATTACTTCACCAAATAATTTTTGTGTGTTTTGTATGTCTTTAAATTTAAAGGTGTGCAAAAATCCTTACAATGTGTGTAGACTTTGTTTTCTCAGGGAAATATAGAAAGAGTTGTGATTGGTTATTACACAATTTTGAACTATGCATTGCATTTTGGACAACCAAAATTTTCGAAATTGTGTGTGAGTCATTTTAACATTACTTCGAACTTCAATTTTTAGTGAGTAGCTTCAACCTTTTTATAAGCTAATTCTATACATGAACAATTTCAAAACTTTGAACATTGTCTCCTTTTGATACTTGAATTCTCTTTCAAATAAATGTGTAAGTTTTTCTTTTTAAGGAAAAAACAGAAAGGTGATTTGTTATTATGTAGTTTTGGATTGTGTACTACATTTTTTACAACCAAAGCTTTTGTAATTATGTGTGAATCACTTAAGCATTACACTACATTTCACTTTTGAGCAAACAAATTCAACTTTCTTATGAATCAATTTTATTCATGATTAGTTTTTAATTTTAAACATTATTTCATTTTAATTTTTGAAGTTTGATTTCCAACATGATGTGAGTTTTGTATTCTGAAGTTGAAAATGAAAGAATTGTAATTTGTTATTGCACAATTTTGGATTATGCACTGCACTATTGATTATAAGGTTTTTATGGATTAGAAATGACACATGGAGGGAATCACCTATGTAATTATCCTCATCCTAAAGGTTGTTCCATAGCTTCAAGCAACCAACCCTCCACATGAACCATCTTTGACAAACTTTGTATGCAACATTTTGGGTTCAAATACATTTGTGAACATTCTTTAAACACAAATGAATGATGTAGTGTGAATATTCTATAAGTTTGAAAATTGAAAAATTAAACTAACTAGTGGGCCTTGTGGTGAAGGGTATTTCTCATTACTTTGAAACAATATGATTTAACTAAACTTTGAAAAATCATTTACAATACACAAAGTGTGGGTGTTGGTGTTTAATGATAGGGTTTCAATTTTGGTCAATGAAAATATGTAAATATAGTTTCATGTTGAAAAACAATAAATAAAATTCCTTGTCAATAAAAAACCGATGCAAATTATTTTCTAATTGAAACTTAAGTCCCAAAAAATTTATAGGTAGTACTTTTCATGCTATGAGAGAAATCAAAATTCTTGTGAATTTATTTGATGGGCAATAAATGTTCATTGCATCTTAATGCAATAATGATTTTTGTGTTAGAATTTTTTTTTTAAAAAAAACTTGTAATTAGGTTTTAAAACATGATTATTGGTGAACTAATGATGGCATAATTTGATCGAGATAAATGCTTTAATTTTGATGAAAAAGATATATGTTTAGATTTTAATGGTGGATTAAGATGTTAGTGAAAATTTTATGATGCAAAACATATATCTTAATTTGATCACGTATTACACAAATAATTAATATATTAAAGATAATAAATAATATGTAATAGACAAATAAATAATACACCTTAGGTTGAAAAATGTTTAATATTATGCCCAAGACAACTTAATTAAAAGAAGAAAAGAATTATATTTTATTGGGTTAACTATCCTAATGGTTAGTTTCTTGAATGAATTCAAATGAAAAGATGTTGAAACATTTGATCAAATTTTATAAGGAAAGAAAAATGATCAAATTTTATAAAATAAAATAATCAAAATAAAGGAAGGGATATGTTCCAATATCTTAATTGAATGTGAGAATTTTTCATCACAACACAATTGAAGGGTGATGAACTCTTTTAATGAATTAGTTTATAAAGGAATTAAATGATTATGTTCCAACCCTTATTGGTTCAATTGATTCAAGGATATGATTTTCATTCATCTTCATTAATCAAAGGAGGAAGAAACTCATCATGGGCAAAAGCAAGTGGGCTCAAAGGGGAATATATATTTTTTGATATGTGTGAGTGTGTGTGAGCCCCAAAATTAGTGATTAGGTTATATATGTTGTGAGTTGGTACTAATTTCATTGGTGAATGATTATAAATTAATAAATTTTCAACAAATAGGTGTTAAATAATTTGAGTTAAAAGAATGGGTATTTAGTTAGTTGAGATAATGGTAAACTTGCCTTTGTTATTTTTACCAAGATTAAATGGAATTTCAATTCATTATGTGAAGATTAGTTAAATGGATTAGTTTGAAACAAAAAATAGATTAAACATTTGAAACCATGCAAATGGAAAAGTCTTTGTAGTAGAAAAGGCAATGATGCCAATTTTATTGAGAAATAGGCAATGATGTTATAAAAGTTATTACAAGTTTCAACAGTGTTTTGGAAGAGTGTGTTATCCCACTTCTAAACCACTAACATTGAATTTCATTACTCTAATTGCAAACAAATTAGAATGTGGCACATAGTGCGAGCATAAATTTTTCTTTTTGTCTTGCTTCAATTTGAAGCATCAAACCCTATAATGATCGATAATGCCTAACATCAAGAATTGCTGACCACACTAACATTACATTTTCATCACCTTCAAAGACACCTTCATACATGATCTTAGGTTCATCAATTGTAGTTGGTTCAACTTTGAAAACCAACACCCAAGGAACACATATCACTTCCAACCAATAGTGCCAAGGTTAAGCCATGTGCTTGGTGTACGTAGTGTCCATTTGCTTTTTCTTTGGGCTGAGGCACTTGCGTTAGATTCAACCCCAATGAAAAATTAGGAGGTTTTTTAACAACTTGAATGATTTAACTTCATGTGATTTTGAGTTACGTCATGCCATCATACTATTTATGATGTCTTGGATTAAACGACAATGTTTTAATACTTAGGAAACTAGGTTAATACATGTTTAGTGATCGATTCATGACGATTTAACAATTTATCCAAATTGTCAACCATTAAGCCTTAAATTTAACGGATCAGATTTTGGGGTTAGAATTGGATGAATGAAAAGTGAGGGAAATGGTAGGCAGGTGGTGGTGGACCTACCACAATCTTATGTGGTAAAATGGTGTGTTCATTGACAATAAGGATAGTAAGTGAATCATGATAAATAAAAGGGAAATGGTGTGGCCCATCTACAATGGAAAAAAATGCCTCCTTATGATGGGAAGCGATGAACCTCCATCCGACCTTGTAAGTGAGGATCAAGATTGAAGGATGAGGGAAGTCAAGATTTAGATGTGAAAAGGAAATAATCATTTCCATTACACATGGAAATTCCATCTTGATTTGATTAGACAATAACCCATTCCCCCCAATTGTCATTCTCATGGATTGGAAGAGGACCATTGATTGGGGGAAGAGGAAAAGAGAAGGATTTGTTGTGCTCTCATTGGCCAAGGGCAAGAAACTTAGTTTTTGGAAATGGAAAGCTCCTTAAAGGGGTTGAAAAAATTGAGTTTTTTTTTTCTTCTTCTATTTGAAACTTTGATGCTTCTTGGTGTGAGAGCAATGAGTAAGGCATAACCAAGAAAATATGAAACTAATATATAAAATTAAGAGGAGAGGAGAGGAGAGAAATATGTGGGAAGAAAACTAGTTGTGAAAGTATGCATATGAGTTGAAGGAAGAAGAAGAGTGTGATTGGGTAATGATGGCAAGGTATTAGATGTTTTGATAATGGGTTGCCTTGAAATTTTAAAAATAACAATTTGAGCCAAGAAGGTCTATAAGATTTGTAGATCTCAATTTGAATAATTAAAGGAGTTATAAAAGTTAGAAATGAACATGGTCTAAAATTGTCAAATAGTCTTTGGATTTTTTATTCCATATGTAATATCTTGTTGATCCACTGTTGGATTAGTTTAAAACTTTGAACAAATTTTAGAATAAAAGTTGAAAAATTAAATCTTCAAATTTCAAAGAAATCAGACAACATAGTTGCGAGCAATCGTGTAAGGAATGAATCAAGTCAACATGACGACAACCCAACAATGTGTTATGAACTTTGAAAAGTCATCTTTGCTTTCTTTTCATTGTTTTCAAATTCATATTTGGCTTAATATAGGCCTTGTAAGGTAGAATTGTGTGTGTTGATTTTAAGAATCATCAAATAAAAGTTGTAGAATTAGTGCTATAAATATTTTAAAAGGTTGAAATTTAATAAGTTGTTCCAAGCTTGATTCTACCAATTGTGGCATTAGATTTCTATGAAAGTTTGGAGTCTCCTTGCTTGCAATAACATTTAAATACCATAATCAAAGTACTATTGTGATTATACATCATTCATTATTTCATAACTTGTGTATTGAATTTCCAACCACTTAATTACACAACTTTGAATTCGTTGTGAATTATTGTTGAGCTTTAAATTTAAATGAAGATAATAAGTCACATTTTTTATGCGTTAGCTAGGAGGTGGTGCTATTAACATGGTGGTTGTATTGTGAGTTGGGAAGTGTAAGTTGTGAAGTTTGGAAGATAATTTTTTTAATAATCATCGGTCTTGGGCAAGGAGATACAAGTGAATTGTGGAGTTCCATGGCACAAATCTTTTTACAAATTATCTTCAATTTATTAGTGAATTTTTAACCTTTTCATTACAATTGAAGGTAATGTGAAAAATTGGAAGGAACGTGGTTAAGTTTACTACCTATAAATAACATTGAAATCCTCTTTCCTTTTCCTCTTATTCTAATTTAATTGGGTTCAATTGAACACTAAGGAAAGTTTTCCATTCCACTATATTATCATACAAATTATTGTATGAGGTAATTGCTTTCAATTTTTATAAAAAAAATTTGTTGGTGAAATTGGATGAATGACCAACATGACCTATGTAATGGTTGGTGAAGCCAAGTTGATAATTGGCAGGGCCATGTTTTGTTCTTGAACTTTACGGTTATGGGAGTGATGGCCCAATAATCTATAAAAAAATTGTTTGTTTATAAGTTGAACCCATAGGTTACCCATAATCCTATGTTCCATCATGTCTAGGTGGGGTTAATGGTTCTAGAACTATTCTCAAATTTTAATTTGATGATTGAAATGTTTTAGAAAATAACGTTTTTGGTTTAAAATTTAAAAAATAATTATTGTCACAAGAATCCAATTTTAGATTATATATATATATATTTGATTTTAAAATATTGGGACCTTCATTTCATAGTAAAGAATTGTAAACAACATTCTTAAAACAATTTTGCCCTAAAGTGGGACAACAAAATGCTTTAACGACATTGTCAAACATTATACAAGTTGTTAATAAAGATATCATCTTTTATGTTGATGGTTCAAGGTGGTTTACACCAAGTTTGTGAGTCAAATGTTCATTAATGACACAATTAAACATTATTTCATCCAAAAGTTTAACAAACATTCTACAATCCAAGATAATAAATGACCTACTACCTTGAATGATGTTATTATAACATTAATGAAAGTAGAGATGATCAATTTTAAAAATGAATGCATGTGACAACATGAAGAAAACTCAATTCTTAATTTCATTCCATTATATCATAGATTTATTGAATATCATCCTAAATTTTTGATCATAGGACTTGCAATCCAAACGGTCTTAATCAATGCCCTTGGTAATATTGTCGCCACTAGTGCCCAATGCTAATAATTCACCTTTGATTGATGTACATTTTGAAAATTTTTGATATTAATTAAGGGAAATAAATGAAGGTGAAATCATGAAGGCCTTGCAAGTCATGAGTGAATAAATGTTTTAATTTGATTAAATATCAAAATCTTAATTTTAGACTACCACCACATGAATTTGATAAACATTTTTTAGGATTGTGATGCACTACATGCAAATAAGTTGGCCACAGGGCCTAGTTTTGTATGATGGAAGGGCAAAACCCTATTGCTTTTTATAGATTATTTCATCATATGGACCAAACAATGAACACACTTCAAGGTAATAAGTAAGTGAGGCAAAAAAAATTCGCTTGTTGCATTTATGGGGGTAGGCATGCACTTAACATTTGTTATGTGGAGTTGGGAGTTAAATGTTTTAATTGCAACAATAATCATTTAATCAACTATTATCAGAATCCAAACAAGATCATACCATTAAACCTTTTTCCAAGGTAATTATGCAATGTGTAAGGTGTCAAGCTTAACTTACTTTCTATAGAACCTAGTCCTCCAAATTTGTTTTACGATCGTCAAAATAATAAAAAACCTCATCATCCCTCAAGAGTTATCTAAACTAAACAAGGTGACATTAACCTACTCCACCTTAATTTTTTTTAAAAGACCATAATACAAGGCAAATTCAACCTCACTAAAAGCAATACTCAAAATGTTAGGTTTGTGAATCTTAATCAAGCTGGACCTTCAATGTAAATGATAATGGAATATACCTTTTAACAATTTAATTTGGTCCAAGTTTCAAAATTCACAATGGATAGGGGCAAACCATCTTTAATGGCTTCAAGTTTAGCAAACATAACAAGGGCAAAGTCTGCAACCATACCCACAATATTGGAATCATCAAAACCCCCATCTCAAGATTTTTTTCATTTTTCAGAATTTGATGAAATGCTTAAAACAATTTTTTAAAAAATGTTAAAAAGGACTAAAACCAAGGGTACGAATCCTCACCTTTAGAACCATAAGGTGATGATGTCTTTTAATTTGTGAAGGATGGTGAACCTCATAATGCACCTACACATCTTTCAAAGGCCAATCAAATTCGAAGCCACAAGCTAGTTGAACTATATGACCTTCGGGTTGATTTGTGCAATATTAAAATTAATATGTCATTTGCATAACTTATCCAAGTGCCTCTTTATCTTAGGAAGGAATTTAATGATGGGGCTATAATTATAAATAAGTCTAAGAAAGTTGAAATTATTGTTGGAATCAAGGTTGATACTCCCTTGTATGTAGGTCCTATTGAAATTGAGGTGTACATCATGGATAAAATTATCCATAATGTTTTGGTAAATGGTGGTAGTGATTTAAACACCATGCCTTAGTTCACAATGGAAAGGTTAAACCTCCAAATCATGCACCCATCACCTTTTGTAGTAAACCTAACATATCAAATTTGCTAATTTTTAGTTGGCCAAATTGTAAATTACAAATTGTGTTATGTGGATGAAAAATATAACCTCACATTTAATGTTATTGACTTTCGAACTAAAATCAATGGTTACCTTTTACTCTTGGGTAGAACTAATTATGATTAACCAATGTTAAAATTAATTGGGCTTCCAACAATCCTAATGTTGTTGATTTGAATTGATAACAATATTACAACAATGTTAATTTTTTTTCACTACCTTCACCTATATGTGATCAATTTCTTTCAAGAGTTTTTGTCACTTTTGATGAACATTTGCTTTAAAACATTCAATTCTTAAAGGTATTAAAAACAAATTCTACCAAATATTAATTAAATACATAATACAAACAACCAATGCAACCCAAATTTGACATAATAATACTAATTAAACCAAAAGTAACATTAGTTTAAATAAATTAATTATAGATGGGCACAAGGATTATGTACCAATTTAAGTTTCACTCAATATGGAATAAAAGTATGATGACTTAATTCATTTTAAAAGCCATGTATTAGATTGAGTTAATAAAAATATAAAGTCACCTTTTGTAGTAGTGGGGGTTTATTAAATTATATAATATTGAAGACCACAATGCACCTCATAAGATGCAAATTTTCATGCAAACCTCCAAATAAGTACAATACCTTTGATGATTTGATGAAATTTTTAAAATTATATATTTGAAAAATAAAAAATAATTTTTTTAGCAAAAAATGATGTTTTGATAATAATGAATTTCTTGAGGATAATAAACGATTTACAATTTTGAGACTTTGAAAATGGAAGTGGTGCTATAAGTTTAATTTGAAATCAATATGATTTGAAAGTTGTGATTCATTTAGGTTCATTTATTTGATGTGATACACAAAATCATTTCATGATTTATGAAATGTGAATCATATTCCCATAAATTAATAGTTATAATTTTACAACTCATCAAGGACAATTCGCTTAAAGTATTAAAATCAAATAAAACATTAATGATTGATTTTTAAAATTCCTCAATATGACTCACCTACTATATTAAATCATCACCTCAACTATTAATGATCAATTTTTAGAATTAACCCAAATATATGATGCATTTAAATTATTTTTAGTTTTTAAATTCAAAATCTACATGATTACCCCATGCCCATAATTCACATCCTATACCACATATTCAATTTATGATCTTAAATCATAAATTCTTATTATATATACATATATAATCATGAAAGTAGAGAAAAAAATGCATAAATGGAACCTCTTGAATATTTTTCTAATGTATTCAAAATGCTATTTGGGCACAACCAACAACTTAATTTTCAAACTTTTAACTATGGAAAATATCACTAACATTGGATTATCCATATAGACCTGTTATCGTCAATTCAAATCATTTTATGATTAAGGTTCATTATTATGTCTGAATAGTTCCATCCATCTTGGATTTGAGTTACTTTTCTTTCCTTTTCTTTGTAACCTTTTTTAAAAAATCTATATTGTCAATAAGAGTTAAAGAATTGAATGATTTAATTATTTCCAAAAATCATTCCACCCCAAAATCTTTTCACAATAAATTTTCTTCCTTCTAATTATCAATTGTCAACATGTTACAATTGGTCTCCATGAATGCCCAACATTTCCACATAAATTATGCATAAAGATGATTGTCAAATGATTTTGTTTGTCATGTTCAAATTTCCCAAACCATGATGCTCCTTGTCACACATTTGGTACCATTGGAAAGCCCTCGATGAATAGGGTGAATTTCTTAATGTTTCAACCTATGAGGCAAGAGTTAAGGAATATTGACTTTTTGTTTAAAAATTCAAGAAAATCAAAATTAACCTTTTTACAAAAACCAAGGTACTTGTTTAGTATTGTTGAAAAAATCAAAATTAATTTTTTTTTACAAAATCCAAGGCATTTTTTTAGTATTCTTGGAAAGTCCTTGAAGCATAATTTTTTTAAAGATGATTTAGTAATTTTTAGACCTCAAGTGAGAAGATAATGAACTTTGAGTGAGTTTCATTATTGAAAATTCATTAAGAATTTGAAATAGACTTTTCACAAGGGCTCTATCTTCGAGGTCTTGTTTCCACTTAGAACAATTATAGTCCTATTCATTCACTTGGGCCAATGATACACAAGTGAAGGGTAAAAGGAAAAAATGAACAAGTACCTATTTGAAGTTAACTTTATGGGCATTGAAAATGGCCTTGATGGATGAAGAAAAACCTCAAGGAAGTTTCCATAGGCCAAGGGTACAATATTGATTGATGATTTGAATAGATGGTGGAACCTAAAAAGATCACTTGAAACATCCCAACAAAATCTCATTATTGGACTCCTGATTTGTTTTGTCAATTACTAAATCACCAAAACTAATTTTGGAACAAGAAATTAATTTAGGAATGAGTTCACACTTAGGCCAATGGGAGTATATGTATGCATTGCTAATTACAAACTTATTATAATTAACATTTTGCCAAAACCTTGAGAAATTTTAATATAATCTCAATTACATTACAAGTGTAACGTGATATAGTTTAGCATAAAAAATGATGTTTGTAGCATGTAAGATGTCTTATAAATAAAATTGCAATTGCTAAAGGTACATATCTAAAACCATATTTTAAAATATTTAAAAGCAATGGATATTATTATTTTTAACTTCACAATCTAATGCTTCAAAACCCACAATTTTCAATTGAATGCAGCTAAACAAGGCTTGGTAGTGAAAGGTTGAAACAATCTTGTTAAGGTTTTGGTTATAGCTTCTAGGGTGGCCTAAAGATGTAATTGGCATCCAATTTTTCATGTGGTACCAATTCCATTCTGAAACAAATGCTTGGAAGAAAGCTCCAAGACAAACACAACGAGGAAAATCCTAGCAAATGTTTGGCACACCATATTAAAATATGGGAACATCACAAAAAGAGAATTGAGAATTATCTTTGACTCAAGGTGGTTGCAAGAATTCTAGGGAATTGAACTCTTGGCCCATTACAACATAATGACTGTACTGGCCACTAGATTGCAATACAAAACAATATTGTGCACCTTGTATGCTTAACTGTCAAAAATTCTGGAATATTCAAATTAGGGCTGCCTGACCCTTTTATTAGTAATTACAACAAACATTGTTAGCATCAGGTATGGTACACAATTGCAAATTGAAGAAAGATCCTTAAGATAAGAGTGGACTTACGGTTAAAAGCTCCGTAAAGGAATGGCACAAATTGCTCTCTATGTTGACCCACTCCCAGCTCAAACTGCATGACAGATCCACCAGGCTCGGAGTTTATAGATTGCAGCAAAAGTTGATAGCTCAAGTTATGAGGTATTCATCAATTTCATCAATTATCTACACAAAAAATGCAGTACACAATCCTTGAATTTTTCAGCAAGAGGTTGATGTAATCATGTATAGTGGTACCCCAAAACAACAACTAGATTCGCAGTAGCAGAGCCTCCCTTGACTTGATTCATAGAATGGGTGCTTCCTGATTGTTACTCTGAGCATCACTGTTTCATCTTACAATGATTTTCATCATTGAAAGAAGTTGGATTCCAGACCTACACAGATGCTTTTTAAAGAATCCAAATCCTCACTCATCAATGTTTCTAAAAGAAATCCAAATGAAATGTGAAAATAGAGAAAAATGCAGCTCCAACAGCAGACACATGGTCACACTGGCAATTGCTATGAACAAATGGGGATGCTGCTGCTTTAGATCAGGCCACAATAAGCAAAAGTTTGGTGTCCAAGAGAGCATTTCTTATTGTGTACCAGATCATCCAGGCATTGCACTGTTTTAAAAACCACATCAGGTTGTGCGCTTATGTGCATTTTGTGCAATCTTGATGAGCTCGTCAGCTTTGGAACCAAACCAGTCTGCAATGATCTTGGCAATCTCTTGAAGTGCTCATCGCAGAAGGTGCCCACACCATGCTCCACCACAAAGGAGACATTTCCAACTTCCTGCATTGACAACATAGGGAGGGAGGCCCATTGACAACTTGTAGGCAAGTCTGAAACAACAACAAATGCACTCTGAAACCATCAAATCTCTCAACTGGGCATGGTTCTAAAATTCTGACAGCCAAAGAGGGATTAGGGACGAACTTGGCCTGCAAGTCAAGAAGATGCATTGGTAGCCCACAAATCATTGCTTCTGCTATAGTTCCAGGACCTGCATGCACATGTACCCTCAAAGGACATCTTCTGTCATTGCAACTAGAAACAGGAAATGAGGAATTCGACAGAGGTGAGAGGGATTCATATATGATCTCCATATTTTAAGAACTTCTCCATACTTAAATGGAGTCAACCTAAAAAGCATTTAGAGATGACCCAACTAAAAAGTCTGTTGCTCAACCCTAAACTTTTCGTTGATAATGTTTTAGGATCTGAAATCTCTGTCATCATCTAATGCTATGGCCTGTAATGACAATAGTGAAGGGAATCTTGTGGAGACAGCCCCTCACTCTCAGAACCCTCAATGGTATGTGCTTCATCAATGGGTGCACACTCATGATCACACCTGGCTGGTGCTTAATCAGCCCCTTGCAACTTCCCTGGAGCATACAAACCCATAAGCAGCTGCTGGAGACGTTGAGGCCTTCCACAATAAGCAAACCCATGACAGAGCCTGTTCTGGACTTCAACTTGTGCACTTTGTGGAGCTGCAAGAAGCAGTCCCGGTAGCTGTGTTGTGGCAGCCAGTCCATGATAGCTATGGCATTGTGCAGGTACAACTACTTGCTGTACTCTTTGATCCCCCAAGCTGTTCAACTTCATCCCTGACACTGTTAATATATAAGGGTATTGCAAATTCTACTTAGAGAGTGTTTTCCATGGGGGTATTGCAAACCAAGTGGATAATCAAAGCAATACGGAGCTCCATTTCAATTTAAACATATTTAATATATGTTGTATTCAAGTTCATAAAACGAAATACTCAATGAACATGTAATACCCCATTTTGGGTAACCTTGAAATAGTTTGGGCTCCATATCATATCTTTTGAAACTTGGAGAGGTATTGCATAACCTTAACAAAATCTAGAAGGAACACAATACTCTCATTGGGTTACACTATAACACCACAGGCTGAATTATTTTGGTCCAAGCTATTAGAGGGGTATTGTTCATACTCAAAAAGATTCGCTAAGCATGTAATACCCTTCTTAGGGTATCCCAAAAATACAGTGGACTCCATAACATATTTTTTGACACGTGAAAGGGTATTGCGTAACCCTATGAAAACCAATAAGGAAACCAATATTTTCATTAGTTGTATTTGATAATTAAACACACATTGGGTTCCATAACATATCTTTTGGAACTTGGAAGGGTATTTCATAACCCTACCAAAACTTAAAAGCAAAGCAACACTTCGTTTCGGGCATTCAATAAACACCATGGGCTAAATTATTTTGGTCTAGGCTATCAAAGGGTATTGCTTATGGCAAGGAATATTCAATGCACATGCAATGCCCCTTGTAAGGTATCCCATAAATCCTTTGGGTTCTATAACATATCCTTTGAAACTTGGAAGGATATTGCATAACCACACCAAAACTTACAAGGAAACCAATACCCTCATTAAGGTATTTTATAATTAAACACCATGGGTGTGCGCATGGGTTTAAGTTATTAGAAGGATATTGCTCATGGCCAAAACTACTCAATACACTTACAATACCCTTCTCAAGCTATCCCAAAAATACATTGGGCTTCATAACATATATTTTGAAACTTGGAGGGGTATTTCATAACCCTACCAAAATCTACAAGTAAAGCAATACCCTATTTGGGGCATTCAATGAACACCATGGGTTAAATTATTTTGGTCTAAACCATCAAAAGGGTACTATTAATGGCTAAGAATATTCAATGCACATGTAATACCCCTTGTAGGGTATCCTAGAAATCCTTTGGGTTCTATAACATATCTTTTGAAACTTGGAGGGGTACTGCATTACCATACCAAAACCTATAAGGAAACCAATACTCGCTTCATATTGCGATAATATCCTAAACCATGAAACAAGGACATTTTTTTTAAAAAAAATTCCATGTTCAATATATCATGCCATACATATTGATTCAAGTAAATGAAGGTATTACAAAGTTGGTCACATTAATGGTAGAAGGTCATTTGAACAAAGTTATGGAATTTTAAAAATTATGGAATTTAAATGTGATATTTGTATCATATTGTGATAATCCATTAACCATGAAGCATAATAATATTTTTTAAATCTTTGATTCCTTGCCAATACATCATGAAATTCATGTTTTCAAAATTATTTGTTCACCTTTCAATATGATTTAACATTTATAAAAATGAACATAAAGTGAAATTGATCACTTTGATGGTACATAGGTTTAAGGTTTAATGTAAAATTTATTATTTAATGTAGAAATTCATAGTTTGTCAAAATCAAAAGCTAAAAATTAAAGTTCATGTTTAACATTTATTCAATGATATACATTTAAAATTTTTTCCTTCTTAAAGTTTTAAACTCATTATATATATATATATAATATTTTAATTTTAATTTTAAAAAAAATTAAGCACATGATTTCTTACCTTTTTAATGGTTCACATAATAATAATAAATGATATCTCCCATATATTAATCCTATATATGATTGAAAATTTATTTAAATTTTTTTTGACATATAATAAATAATTTCTAGGCTAAAATAATTATTAAGTAAGTTAGTAATATTTTATATTTCATAAATATATAACATAAGTCCTTATGTAAATTTTATTTTTTATGATATATAATATTAGTTTAAACATATTTTTATTTGTACCATATTGAGTAACATTATATAATTAATTAAATCATGGAATTATGTTGTTGATTCATTTTAATACATATAGTATCTTCATATTTATTTAAAATAAGATAAAAATTGATTAAAATATATATATTAAAGTAAAATTATACATATATAAACCCATGGTTATGTATAGTGCAAATTTTTTTTATGAACTTTATTTTTAATGAAAATTTAAAAATTCCAAAAAATAAGTTATTAACATTGTCAACTTGATGGGTAGAAAGGTTCTAGTAAATTCAAGAATAGGCAATCCTTTTCCACCAACTGATCTTGCTTGATAGGATTTACAACTTGTGTGTTACACCCAATGATTTGATTTATCATGAAACTTTTTTCTCAATTTTTTTACAAATGGATACCCACCTTATCTTTGTTCAAGAAACTTCTTATCAATGTCTATGCAAATGGGTTCCCATATATCTTCTTGTTCAAAAACTCTTCCTCTCAAGTTCTCTGCAAATTGGTGCCCATGTCTTATTTTTTCAAGATCTCTATGAAACTATAAATTGCAAATCCAACTCATGAACAAATCAAATTAATTCAAAGTTCCATAAAATCAACCCAAGTTTGAAACTCCATCTGTAACTTTTCTCTTTGAACAAATCCATTGCCAACTAACCCGATTGATTCAAATCAACCAAGTTTGAAGCTCTGGCTTGAAGTCAACCATGCCTTGGAAGCTTCATGGAAGTACTTGAGTAATCATGTGTGATGGTGTTATGTTAAACTATTATTTCTATGTCTTGTTCATTTTGCTTATGGTGGATTGTATGCAAGGTATAATGAGAATGGGAGTACTAACAATGTGAAGGTGATGAGTCATGCTAACATGTTATTGTGGGCCATGGATAATCCACCACCCACAAAAATGTATGTGATATTGCCCTTGCAAGGTGGTGCATTCAAGGATGTGGTACATTAATTACATGCCCAAAGGTATGACATATTGGTTGTCGACATTTTTCCTACGTATTTATTCTTCAATTTGTTTCCAAAGTAGTCACAACAACAACAACAACTCAACTGTTCTACAACAACAATAATGGTTACAAAAATTAGTAATGTGATGCTTGAAATTCAAGCAACACATAATATTGTTCTTTTTCCTTCTAAATCTTCTTTGAAAAATTTAACAACATCATTGTCAAATGAAAAAAAGGAAAAATAATACAAAAAAAAACCTGACAAAAAAAACCAACACTACTACAAAATGTGAGTGCAATTCACTAGTCCCCATTCACTAGACCAATGAATTCATTACTTTCCAACTAGTCCTTGTTTACTAAGATTAGTGAATTCACTCAAAATCTAATGAAATCACTTAGTGTACAAAGACACCTTTTGTTGTAATGTAATCAATTTCTGTAGTGTTCCAAAGTTTCCTCCTCATTTTGTAGTGACAATTCAAATTCCCAAGCCAACAAAAAATCATCGTTAAAAGAAAACAATGAAAACCCATCCATGCACACACTTTTTTTTTAGTCCTCCACTCCATTTTAAGACACCCATCATCTTTCCTTAGGTTTTTTGCATCCCTTAGGGTTTTTTGAATTTTGATCACTTGAATCATTTCAAGCATGCATGCAACATATAATTTGTTTCAAGTGACCAGTTAACCCATGAATCCTTTTAAAAAATTTGTTGGGAAAAACTTGTCTTCATCATTGGTCATGGAAGGAATCAACCCTTTGAGGAAAAACCTTGACAATATCTAAGGACAAAATTATGGATGTTGTTGTGATAGGGGCTTCATTTGTTTAATCAATTGGCTCAAAATTAAGATATTATCACACCATATCCCTTGTGAATTTTGCAATAACAAAATTAAAGTAACCTCATCAATGGCCATAATAATAGACATGTTTTAGTTTTAATTTTTAGTTTTTAGTTTTAGCTTTAGTTCTAATTATTAGTTTTAGTTATAATTATAAAAAAATTGTGATTTTGTGATTTTTTATTGATTTTTTGTGAACATGAAAATCATATGATGATTAGAGAGGCACATTAGATATTTGTTAAGATGAACATTTTTCGTACCATGTGGATGTAGGTGTAAACAAAAAATGAATTGCGAGCTACAATAAAAGCTCAAAGCCAAGATTGTTTGATTAATTGAAGTGTTGACATTAACCAAACTAGACAACCTAACATGGCATAAATAATAGGCTAGTAGGTTAATTATTACATAACCTAACCCAATATATAATTAGTAATTATTATAATATTATAATATTTATTCAAAATAAGATAAAATTATATTAAATGTAATTTTAATATATATAAACCCATTGTTATGTATAGTGTAATTTGTTTATGATGTTTTGAATTTTCTTTTGAAAATTAAAAAATTCCCAAAGATGTAAATTATGTTTGTGTTTCATTTATTTTTGTTTGAATATGTGGCTTCAATAATGACCCAATTTCCTCCTTTTTAAGAACAAAAAAAAAATCATTCAATAAGAACTTTAGATTTTTAAAATTGGGGTTTAAGGTTTAGGAATAAAGGTTTTAATTGATTTCAAAATATAAGTACTTAATATTATGTATGTTTGGTCAATGTAATTCTATAAATTCTATGTAAAACTTAATTTACAATATATGAAATAATGATATATTTAATTAATTAATGTGTGGGTTTATTAATTTTTTTGCATTTAAAAAATATAAAATCTTAATAAAAATTATGTTAAATTTTTAAAGTAAATATTAAATATAGTTGAAAGATATTTTCAAAATCATAAATGATAATAATTGTTCAATGGACCAATGCAAAATTGTTAGTATATGTACCTATTATTTTGTTTCATGGTTTACGATATTATCATAAAATGATGTGAGTATTGCTTGTTTTTTAGGTTTTGTTAAGGTTATGCAATACCTTTCCAAATTCCAAAAGGTATGTTATGGAGCCCAAAGGTTTTATGGGATACCATGAAAGGGGTAATGCATGTGAATTGAGTAGTTTTGGGCATGAGCAATACCCATTTGATAGTTTGAACCAAAATAATTGAGACTATGGTTTGTAGATTACCCAAATAGGGTATTGTTTTCTTTCTAGATTTTGGTATGGCTATGTGATACCCCTCTAGGTTTCAATAGATATGTGATGGAATCCAAACAATTTTTAATATACCTTAAGAGAAGTATTATATATGCATTGTGTAATTCTGGGCACGAGCAATACCCTTCCATGAGCCCATGGTGTTTGCAAAAAACCGCAAATAGGGTAATATTTTCCTTCTAGGTTTTGGTATAGTTATGCAATACCCTTCTAAATTTTTTTAATATGTTATGGAGCCAAAGGAATTATAATATACCCTAATAGGGGTATTGCATGTGCATTGAGTAATTCTAGGCACAAGTAATACCCTTCCAATAGTTTGGACCAAAATAATTCAATCCATGGTGTTTACAAAATACCTTTATGAGGTTATTGCTTTCCTTTAGGTTTGAACTTGTTATTTTTTGGGGTAAAAAAAGGTTTTTTGGTTTGAGTGCAATATTATAATCAATTTTTTGATAATTTCATCAAACATACATATAAAAATATGTGAGAATGTATGTTAATTATTAACACAAGATGTTGTAAAATGAAAGTAAAATGCCTTAAATAAAAAAACATGGGTGACATGTGTTACAAAAATATGCAAAAAATGACCAAGTCCAAAATAACCCCACCTTAAAATGGGGAACAAGTCATAATAGTAAATATGTGGTTCTTCAAAGATAAATTGCTACCCTAAACAATTATTAAAAGAGGTATTGCATTCATGGTGGTTTGTTTTCATGTAATCTGCAACTTCCTTTACAATTCATAAATTAGGTGATCCCTATAACTAGAGCAAAAAACCCACCCAAATCTCAATTCAAAATATTGTTCGGGTAATTTAAATCACCAAACTAAATAATTCCAACTTTCAGATTATTCCATGATAACAATTTCTAGTTCTTTGAAAAAACCAATTCACAAAATCATTCATGTAATCCACACATGCATCTTGTTATATACTATTACACCTAAGTAGGATTCATACTGAGAGCTTTTAGGTACTAATCAAGATCTATCATCACCTTGAGGGCGACAAATAAAGTGTGGATTTGGGAACCCTAGACATTGGCAATTTAAGTGTCGTTGAAATGTCGTGATGCCATTGCAATCATTAAAGATGAATCCAAACCTCTAGGCAAAAGCACTCCAAATGGCACATCAATCATGAGCCTTTTGATAACTGCTTACTAGGTCATGTTCGGCCACACCCATATAATAGATCCTTGTCAATACTAGATTTGTAAGCATAAGTCAAAATTCCTTACAATAGCAATTCCTTAATTAATCCTCAACAAGTTTTTTTCTAGATTTTAAGTTAGATTTTTTCCATGAATTTCACAAACAAATTTGTGTTCTTGAAGCTTGTGACAATCCTAAATAACATGGATGGATAAAGACATAGACAAAAATAGATTCTAGAAAGTCGGCAAGATGAAAACACATGGGTGAAGATCAATCACCTTTTTGAAGGTAACATGGAGCACAACTAGATCATATGAAATGTAAGGTATAAGTACTAAGATGGGTTGAAATATTTGTGAAGTCTTCCTGCATGCACCAAAGATGATCAAACAAAAATTCCAAGAAATTTCAACATTTGGCATGATCAGACATGTCCTGAGGGAATTAGGAAATTGCTTTTGAAAACATAAATTTAGAACAATTTGCAACAAGAAATCTTGATTTTCATTTAGGTTTCATAACACAAAGTTTTTGTTTGTTATTACTTCTAACCTAATTTGTTAAAGTAGATGTGGCATGGTGGGAAAATCTCAAAATGTTCATAATCGTCCTTCAAAGCCTTCATTTATGAGGTGAAGTACATAGCCCCTACACCACACAAAAAAAAAAGTAGATGATGAGATCTCAATCCATGTTGTCGATAAGATTTTTGCTTACATTTTTCTTGTTTCGATTTTACAATAGTAAATCTTGCTGTACATGCTAAAATGGAATTGTAAGAAGGAAAGTTGATGGAACTGGTACCATCGTTTCCCCATCCCAAGTAGAATGGTGTTATGCCAATTGGGTCACGAGCATCTATGATGGACTTTCATAATTCATGCATACCATTTTAAGTAAGTAGAACAACGACAAGCAATGCTCGTTGTCATTCTTTTGCTCCTGCAAGACCACAACATAATGATTGTGGATAGATGTTCATCATCATTTTCTCGCACCTACAAAACAACAAAGAGGATGATGATGGCACAATGACGATGTCATCGTCGTCTTCTTTGCAACCAAAAAAAAAAGAAAATAATGATGGCACCGTTGTCATCTTCTTCTTTGAAGCAAGAAGAAGAGACAAAAAAAGACGACGATGACATCGTTGTCATCTTCTTTGTAGAAAAAAAAATGCAAAAAATAAGAAAGGAAGAGGAGAAGGGAGCTTATCTTCAAGCTCCCACTTCTGCCACCACCTTGAAGCTCCTCTTGCTTTCGCACTCCTATTGTCACCATGTTGAAGCTCCTCTTGTTGGGGGCACTCTTGAAGCTCATGTTGATTTTGTTCTCTTGAAGCTCTCTCTAGGTTGGAAGGTCGGAAGCTCTTGTGATGGAAGTGAGTGTAAGAGGAGGTGGGTGGGGAGTGGGTCAGCAGGATCAGGGAGGTAGGGGGGTTGGTAGGAAGAAGGGCGGTAGGTGGGTTGGGGTAGGTAGGAGCTTCCCAAAAAAAACTTGAGGTTAGGGGTGGGCCAAGAAAAGGTGATAAAAAACTGATTTGTTTTTTAAAAATCTAGAAACCCGGAACTGGAGGTTGTTTGATTTTTTTGAAAATACCCAGAAACGGAGGTTATCAGCAAAATCAAAGAACCGCACAGAAGACGGTTTCAAAACACATTCGACAGCAAGTAGGGAGTGGGATTCGAACCCACGACCTCCTCCGACGTGCGCGATGAAACCCATGTTTGCTGAGACTTGTGAGGAAAGTGCGGGCGTGCGTGCGTGCGTCCGTCTCTCGTTGCTGCCCTCTGGTTTCTCATGCTGAGATTGATCGCAGATCTTGACGGAGTAGTAGCAATTTTTGTTTGCGGAAAGAACAGAGATTATAAGAATCTGGTTGTTTCTTTTGTGTGATCTCCTTTATCTGAGTTTTTGTGTGTTTTTTTGTTTTTTTTTCCTAGGTGTTGGAATTTTTCCTTCGCGGGGAGGTCATCGAGTTGTGGAAGAAAGGGTTTTTGGGGATTCGTGGGGTTTGAGATGGGAAGTGGGAAGAAGCATGAGAGAGAGAAGAAGGGGTTTTGGATTACAGCACTGTTGGCAGGTGGAGTGTTGTTACTGGGTTGGGCTACAGTGGAAATTGCATTCAAGGATTTTTTGCAGGCGGGGAGGAGATCCATAGCTCGCTCCTTGGATCCCAACTACGACCCTGATGACGATCTGGTAAAGACTCCTCCAGCTAGTGAAGAAGAAGCTCAGAAGAAGTACGAGAAAGAGGAGGAGGAAGACACAGACAAGGCGACAAAGACCTCATGATCATGGATTGTCACCTCTTCTTTTCCCCTTCCCTAACCCATCCTCAGGTTGGTTCTCTCTCTCTCTCTCTGTGATTCTGTACTCGTGATTCTTTATGTTGAAAGTCATCATCAAATCCTGGTGGATGGGAATTATGGAGCTTCTAGTCTCAGTGAAGTGGAGAATGGGTTGAGATGTGAGCATAAACCTTGAGCGTTTTTCATGGTGCATTGATCCAGCACTACTGGGTTTAGGTTTAGGGGGTTGAGATCCAAATGAAACCTAGAAAGATTGTTGGACTGGTGTACTTATTGTGCATTCTCTGTTGCCCAATAAGGTGTTGTACTGCAGAACCTTCTGTTGTTACTAGTTTGCAGGAGCAATATTGTCTTGAGGGATATGATCCTGTATACATGCTCATCAGTTTTGACTGAAGTATGTATTTTGCATGTTGAGACAAGGTGTTGTTCTATTGTCATTCACCTTCCACTTATCAACTGTTTTGGGAAGCCCTTGTTTTGAGGATTTTATATGTGTGCTCAATTAATTCTTCACCCATGAAGAATATCAAGGCATTGCAAAGGATCTGTGATCATTATTCTTATGCACACATTCTCTTCATATGCAGTTTATGCTTTTCCCATCCTGTAATGGCTAATGTAAAATCTCTTTTTGACTTGTGAACAGTTGTTCCTGGTGGCATGATGATGTCAGAGAAAGAGAAGTTCAAGGCCCTGCTAAGTATGGTCAACATCCAATTCTAAGCAGCATGGTGACATGTGAAAATCATAGAAGCAGACTTCTGTTGCTTTGCAACTTTTAACTTCAATTGCTCAACATCTAGATACAATCTTCCATTACAGGGTGCTGAACCTGATACCTTTAGCTTGTGTTTCTTTTGCAGGTGTAGCAAGAATTGAATTTGGTCATCTTGAGGATGTCAGTTGCACAGTTTGGTTTCTTAATCCTTTTCATAATTCAGTGCTTCTCAACATTTAGTGGAAGATGTTGGTGAGGACCAAGCAGTTTTGGATCAAACTGGAAGAAATGCTTCAGAATATTCCCAATTGCCATGTACATATGAACACCCGCATTATAATCAGAGCTTTGCTTGATGAGAAAGACTGCAAACTGCATGGACACGGCATTGTGTATGTTGGTGATCAATTCCTTATAAAGTTTCATGCAGATAACATTGAGATTTTCAAAATGCAATTTGTAGTCTTTCTTGTGAGGGGGTTTCAAATGAGATTTTCACCTTCAAGATTCTACTACGAAAGTTAATGTTATTGAGAGGAGTGCAAGGCAAAATCCATTTGAGTACAAATTGCAAACCAGTATTGGGTGATTATCCCCCTCCCCCTCCCGGTTGCAAGGCGGTTCTTAGGTTCATGACCATGATTCTCAAAAGGGTCAAAGAACAGGTTCAAGAACATATACCCATGGTTACCCAAAAAATTGAAGAGGAGTCAAATAACCACCTGTAACACTGCTGGTTCTATTCAGGTTCTTTCACGAAAACAGTAGGTTCTTTCATGGGTATAAATAATTGGTAAAAAACCCCAGAACCGTCGGTCATTTGAAAGGCCAAAAACCGGCCCAACACGGGCACAAAGTTAGAAACGGTCAAACTCAACAAACATTTCTTCACGGACAAATTACCGGTTCTCTCACGAAACCCTTCGGTTCTTTGAGGTGTTGGAGTGATGATTGGAACAGAGATAGTTCTCTGATTCTGAAACGGTTAAAAAAGAACCGGGGGTTATTAACAAAATCAAAACACCCGCCCAACGAGGGTACAAAAATTGAAAAAACATTCGACATTTTCTTGCCAGACAAGTTATGTAGCAATTGAAAAAAATTCGACATTTCTTGCCACACAAGTTATGTAGCAACCATATAAATGCGCAAATAAAGCCCAATTATGTGGCTGCACTTTGTCAAAGTGAAGTGCGCTTTGTGCTGGAATCAGGGTTGTCGTTAGGGCCGCCAATCTCGGCTTGTTTTTCTCTCCCTTGTTGTCGAGCGAGCGGCTCTTAGGGGGGATCTATCTGTTTGCCTAATCCTTTGGAGTGCGGTGTTATTGTACACGAGTCTTTTGTTGCAACAGCAGCATACTGCAGCAATAACCACAGCAGCAAGAAGAAGAAACCAACAGAGAAAGGAGCATCATGGCTACCAGTAAGTGTTTGTTTGCTGCAGTCCGTTTTGCTCGTCATTGCTTGGCCTGTTTGTAGCTTTCTAGTCGCTTTTCCGAAGATTTGGCTCGTTTGGAAGGCACCTGACGGCTGCTGGCGCAGTATATTGCGCAGGGGCATTAGAGGTTTTTTTTTGGCTTCTTGTATTTCAATTTTTAGAGCTTGGTTTCTACGGGAGGTCGGATACTATGTAAGCTAGCTTTTGATGATGGCCGAGTTGATGTATGTATGTTTCAGTGTTGGTTCTGTTGATTGCTGCAATCATTCTTTCTTTCTTTCTTCGGCTGTTTCTGCGCTATTGCCTCTTTTGTAAAGCTATGGCTGCTTCGTGACTTGTTTAAAAGCTCTATGAGTATTTTGTGTGCCTGTGGGTATTTTAGGGTTAGGGTTTTATCAGGGTTTCTGAATAGGGTAACCTTTCCATGGTGCCAGCTTGTAGTAGAAAAGCTGATGTGTTCTTTCCAAGTTGACTCTACAGGGTCACAGTTTGAAAACAGTTCTGAAATTGGAGTGTTTTCAAAGCTTACCAATGCCTACTGTTTGGTGGCCATTGGTGGATCAGAGAATTTCTACAGGTATATAATTTCTTCTGGCAGTTTATCTTTAGTATTGACATGAGGGGATGTAAAAGTGTCAAGATTCTTTGGAAGTAGATCTTAAAAATAGAAAGGAGATTGCAGGTTTTAGGTTTTGTACCTAATATGTGCATACCCTCATTCCTGTTTTCAAATTTTGAATGGCAGGAAGGACTCTGGGAATCCTTGATGCTTTATACTGATTTGTTTTGGATGCATGACAGCACATTTGAGGCAGAATTTGCAGATGTGATTCCAGTTGTGAAGTCTTCAATTGCAGGAACTCGAGTTATAGGCCGAATGTGTGTTGGTGAGTGAACCTGATGTGGTTGCTCCTTGACTTTTTTGATGAATTTTTTTGGTGCCACCCTTAGCAAGAGCAATGGCAGCCTAAGGTGTAGTAAGAAGTGACCAAGTTTCAGTCAGACATTGAAGGAATTGAAGTTCAATGTCTGGGGTTTTTGTGTAGAAACTTGTTCTTGGTTCAGGATATATTTGTTCATGGTGTATACATGGTCCATTACATGAAAGGTTACTCTGTGAGGTTGACAATCTATACAATCCTTCTCTTGCAGGCAACAAAAATGGGTTGCTTTTACCAAATGCGACCACTGACCAAGGTATGCCTTTTCTTAGTGCTAAAACAAAATATGAGATTCTTTGAAAATCTTGGGCAGGAGTGGGAGAATACCCTTGCAGAGTGATGCATAATGCATTAGCTGATAACAAGGTTTGTGTGGGGGTGGGACAGAGCTTCTGCATTTCAGGAATTGTTTGCCAGACAGTGTGGTGGTGCAGAGAGTGGATGAGCGGTTATCAGCACTTGGGAATTGTGTAACCTGTAATGACTATGTTTCTCTTATTCACACTGACCTTGATAGGGTGAGTAATTTAATTCAGCTGCAACAAAATACCTATCATAATAGCAGTCTGCACAGGTGTAGGTTAAGAATCAATATCAAATTTGGGCAATTGACCTTGAATCTACAAAGTTTCTTCCTGTAGGATCAAATATGATGCAAGTGGGCCATAGGGTTAGGTTGCTTAGTAAGGTGACATATGATGCATTTATTGCACTTGGTTCTCTCGCTTTGTTTACGGGACCATTTGTGTTCATGGATGGTTGTGATAATGGAACAGGAAACAGAGGAGTTGATAGCAGATGTGCTTGGTGTAGAGGTTTTCAGGCAAACTATTGCTGGAAATATTCTTGTAGGCAGCTACTGTGTATTCTCTAATCGTGGTGGCTTGGTAAGTCTCAATTGGTGGCATTGATGATGTTTATCAACACTAGTTGCCAAGTAGGGTGATCTCTCAATCAGTAGTCATCTCTGCATGGAATTGGCAATAGAGGAGAGATTAGACACGAAGTGAAAAACTTTCAGTTGTATTCATGAATAAGATAGTGCTCATCTGTTTTGTCTCTGATCAGGTGCACCCCCACACATCGATAGAGGACTTGGATGAGTTATCGTCACTGTTGCAAGTACCATTGGTGGCAGGTACTGTAAACAGGGGGAGTGAGGTGGTTGGTGCGGGCCTGGTTGCAAATGACTGGACTGCCTTCTGTGGCTTGGACACAACAGCAACAGAGCTTTCTGTCATTGAGAGTGTATTCAAGTTGCGTGAAGCTCAGCCAAGTGCTATTGTGAATGAGATGCGTGCTTCTCTCATAGATACCATGACATAGTATTACATTTGCAATGTTCTCCACATTGGCATTACTGAGTGTTTTTGGTTACTGTGATTTTTCTGAAAGAAACAAATCATGTGACATATGTTCTGATGAGTAGGAATCTGGTGCATAGGGTTTGATTCAGTCTGCTATCAAATTGAAAATTGGTTGGCAGATCAGAGTTGTGTGGTACAGCCCTCTTAGGCTTATGTGGTAAAGATGGTTTTGACACAGTGAGCACAGCTCACGGAAATGCAATGTGCAAGAAATGGAAGTGTAGACATTCAGATTGAGAGTCATTTGATAAATATAGTGGTGGACTATTGGTAGCCAAAAAAAATGGAAACATGTGAGAGGAAGCTACACTTGTTTGGTATGCAGATGTAGCTCTGATGGCAATGCTCCTCACTATTTCATATCTACTGAATGATGCCCACCTCAAGTATGGAGGTACCCTTCAACACAATGGTTGTGGGTTCTTCAGTAAAATCAGGTCCAGCTTCTCACGGATTATGAAAATAGCAAGCTTCCTAATGTCGCAAGCTCTCCACAACAAATGATGCATAAAGGTCCCTGGAGAAGACAGCACATAAAGAAATCAGCAAAACCTGTTCATGACTGATATAACAAACATCTCTTGGCAAGGCAGGACATGCAAATTACAGCACTCAGATACTGTTGTCTACAGATACCTTGCTGTACAAAACTGTTATTGGTTGGCAGACAACATACATCAAATCTAACTGCACAGTTACACCACAGGCATCCTGGATACAATATGTTATGCATGGTGACTAAAGGTTTAAAGAATCTACATGGAATGGCCAATGGCTTCAATAGCACTTTCAGCACCGAGAAAATCATTCACAGCTACCTCCTTGTTCTCATTCTTCTTGTCTGCAGAAATTGTCAAGATACAACAAATTTTGTTTTCTGTCTTGCAGTTCTGGCCTGGGCACCATCAGCAGATATGCAGTTTTGGAATGAATTTGATCTGCATTGGCATATTTCAATGAAACTTTTTGAAGTGCTTTTGGGGACAAAATTATCTGTTTATGCATCTTCATGTATCCCTCCTGTACACACCTGAACTTAGAAGGCACAAAAAAACTCAATGTAACCAACACTGCAGGAACAGTAATAAGGATACAGTCCTCAAAAAAACGACGGATCTCTGCAAGCCGGTGAGGTGGAAGCTCCTTGATATGCTTGTAGTGACGATACTCTGGATCATCAGCACACACAGCTATGATTTTGTCATCTTTCTCTCCCTGCAATTCAGATTGGAGCAAAGAGCAAGCATCAGAAGTTATGCACCTGGTTCACAACACCACAAAAGATTTCCCATTCTTGAGAGACGAATGAATTCATGCAGTGGAGTATCATCAGGAGTGCATTCAATTTGTCAAGATTGGCTTGAACATTGAGGAATGTACTAGATTTTCTTGTTATCACCACTCAATCAAATGCCATGACACCATTACACATCATGGACTGAGTGCAACCTTTCACAAGGCATAAAGTGAAACCTATGAGGCGCCTAGAGTCACCCAGAGAGGTATCCTTCTAGAAGGCAACCAGTAATCTTCATGAAAAATAACTGGGCAAAAACAGAAAAAGGTCAGTGCCACAAATGGTTGACAAAGAACCTGATCGATCATAGGCATGAGGCCAATTGCTCTTGCTCGAAGGAAGCACCCAGGAAGAACAGGTTCCTGTAATATAGAAGCAATCCCACTACACTAGTCAATAGAGTTATCTGGAAAGGAATCTGCTTACAGTAATACAGCATGTGTGCAACTTCCTCTAAAGACTAAGGCTTGTCCTTAATTTTTGCCTGAAAGGCATGGCCCCAGGTTCTTCTGTCTTGTATTTTAGTGGGAGCAAACTGCCCAGTCAAAATGGAAAGTTGGGAGGAAAAGCTGTAACCTGCATGATGACAAGTACATCAATGGGGTCGTTGTCTTCACAAAGGGTACGTGGAATGAAGCCATAATTGTGAGGGTAGACAACCGATGAGTACAAAATGCGATCAACCTGCCCCCAAGAATAACAAAACAGGGGCGGAAATCTAAGTGAGAGAGCATGCATATAATAACATATCACATTCTTTCAAGGTGCAACTTGAGCACAAGATATCAGCGCGATGGTCAAGTAGCAAAGAAGAAGAGATTGGGAGTCATAACCATGGTACCTTGATAAGCCCACTCTTCTTGTCCAGCTCATACTTCACCTTGCTTCCCTTTCCAATCTCCACCACCTGCAGTCACCATTGCCAGATCACAGCTTTCCTTCATAGCAGATGTGAAGTGCCATTGGGAAAATCCTTGTTCCTTTTAGTCTTCAGGCAACAAACCCTTTAGGCAGAGGATTAGGTCATCAAGATCTGACGAACAAGAGCCATTTGTAAATTGAAAGGCGAGCTTGTCGAGAGAGCTCGGCAGAGGAACTCACACAGTTGAAAACTGCTGGTGCTTCGGGCCCTGCAGAAACAAATCATGCAATTTTAGCACAGAAAATTCGGCGATGCGTGGAAACAAAAGAATTGTGCGGCGGGGATCCAGAAGCTCGGCTTGCAAATGATTGTTAGACGCAAATTTTATCCACATGGAAGTGCCGCCACACAGTGAGAGGAGAGGTCTTTTTTACCTATTTCGAGATCATGCCATGGATGAGCTGCAACTGAGTGCCTGTCCATTGATAAAGTACTGTAATCGGTGACAGGAGTGATCCTTGGTGGCAGCCGTTTCACTGGAACAGCAGCAGCTGGTGGAGCAACAGCAGCTGGTGGAGCTCCATTAGTAGTCATAATCGGCAATGACTGGTGACCACGCCTTTGGCTCTACGCTGCAGAGCTATCAGCCTTCACAGCCAAAGGCAAAAAGAAAACAGAGACAGGAGTGATCGTTTGTTACAGAACAGCAAGAGACTCTCCTTCCTCATCAGATGAACAGATATCCTCCTCGGCGACTAAGATGCATCGTGCAGCTGCGTCTGCAATGACTTTGTGAATTCGGAAAAAACTCTTCTTGACATGTGCAATTTTCTCTATCTTCCACATTATTGCTCCAAAAACTACCTTCCTCAGAAATTGAACTTCTTCCAGTGCGTCCAAATCCGTTGATCTTAACACAGAGAAACGACTAAGCAGAATATCAACCAAATTCGCGAACAAAACACTCTTACCTCCACAGCTTCTTGACGCACACAAGGAGCACACGGCAAGAAACGCGTCCTTAAAGGACCGTCGTGAACCTCTGCCGAAAAGATGAACAGGAGAAAAAAACAAAAGAAACAAAAAAAAGTCTTTCAATCTCCTCTACCACGCATACACGGTGATCCCGGACCTTGATCAAACTAGAGACGTTGCAAAATTTTGCGAAAAGCGCCTCACAAATAAACATAACTACAGATGTGAAGAAAACAGAAAGAAGTTAGAACCCGCGCATTCATTTCCAAAAACTCCCTCACACTACTGGTATCGAGCTATGATCAATCACCATAGGTATCCGAAATCCATTCGTTTCCTCTCCATTATTGAAATAACAAGAGTTACTCAAATTCTCGATCAACTCTGCTCTCCAACACCAGATCCAGAGGAAAGAAAAACACATTTTGCACACGACGAGTGATGGTGAGGATGGTACCGCAACAGACCTCGAGACTGCGCGGATGCGTGCACTTGCTCGCTGGCTGCTTGCTTGAGTCTCCCGTGAGGCGCGGCCAAGATTTCGGAAACGGAAAACAGAACGCAGAAAAGACACCAGAAATTTTTGAGAGCTCCAAAACGAACGCAACAGCTGCCGTTGTTATGTAGTTGCTTGTGCCATTCTTTGCGCCACGTTAAGTGCTATTGGGAACTCTTTGGGGAACATGTCACGAACTTGGGAACTCTTTGCTTTGGGCTCCCCCCCCCCTCACCCCCAAAAAAAAAGCTTCCATGAAAAGTCAACTGGCTATTGTCCAAGTGGAAAGTGAACATTGGACATCGCCAGCTTCCACCAGTGTTTTTTCTTTCATTTATTTTTTAAATCGAAAATTTGGCGAACCTTAACAACGGCAAAATTAGTCCAATTTACACTAGAAGAACAAAAAAATCCCAAAAAAAAAAAAAAATTCAAAATTTTCCCAATTTCTTTGTCAAAAAATGGCGAAAGAAATCTCGCCAGAAAAAAATAATCACGTGTAAAAGACTAAAGACCTGCTCCAAAAAAAAACATTTGTGTAGTTGTAGGGCACCTTATTTACTGCCAAGGTCGGGCAGTTTGAAAATTGTAATGCTCGCTCCAGTGGGCATTTCGAAGGATGGGCACGAAAAAAAAGAATGTAATGCTGATTCCTGTGGGCGTTTCAAAGGGTGGGCATATCAAAAAAATTGTAATGCTTGTTCCTGTGGAGGACGGGCACATCAAAAAAAATTAATGCTCGGCGTTTCAGTTTTGTGAAGAAGCACTAGCCCTCATTTGTCCCATGATACCCCATTGGTACCCGTCGGGTATCCATGGGAGCGCTTAAGTGTTCGGTCACCGGCCGGTTTACCCTAGGTAGGCAAAACCCAAATAAACATTTTTAAATCTATTTTGGGGTGAGAGGCCAATCAAAGAGGCTCCTGATAATTATGGATGCCTATTAGCACCACACTAGATATCCCATATTCTCTGATCCCAAGTTCTACTACCTCCCCCAAGTACCTTGGCAGCTTCCACACTAATTATTTTATTTTCAGAAATAAATAAATAAATATATAATTTTTTAAAGATTCTTTTTGTAAATGAAAATACATAATTTTTATAAATATTTTAAAATATTTTTTTAATCTTTCAACATGGAACTTTCAAAATAAAATAATTATTTGACATTGAAATGTTGGATGTGCCATGATACTATATTATGGTATTGTAATTGTAGCCTCTATAGATAGGCCAAAGCTAAAGACACATTTATAAAATAAAAAAATTGGGTGTCCAAATTGTGAATTACTTGTTTTGTGATAGGCAAAATCAAAGAGGTCAATCACCAAAAACAATTTGAGCTTTGTCCAAAGTATGAACTTTATTTATTTTTAAATAAAAATTTGGGTGATGAGCCACTCACGGAGTTTCATCACCCAAAAAAATCAAGCTTTTTTCAATGTCTGAATTATTTCTTTTGGTGATAAGCCACTCCAAAAGGTCCATCACAAAAAAATATAGGTAAATAAAAGTGAGCTTTTAGTTTTATTTATTTATAGTTACAAGCCAAGAAATAAGAGAAAATTATTCCAAAATAAACTATAAGATTATTCATAGAATATGAGGCCAAAATATTCTTTAGTGTGACACAACCCTAGTCCTAGTTGCAACTAGAAATGCAAAAAGCAAAATAGACTTCACCACAACAACAAAGAAAGCTCATCCAAATATTTAGGGTTTTCTCCACTCTAATTTCCCCTAGGTTGGTCCCATTTCAAAGATAGCTTTGTTTTTGAGTTGGGTTTTTCCCTCTTCAGTCTACTACTCAAGTATCAACCCCCATACTCCATTTGCTGGAAGTGTGCTGTGTTAACTCCAAAACCCAAAGTGATCAACAAAAAATCTTTCCCAAGATCTTGCAAAATGCTCGTGGTGTTTGCAACTCTTTTACCTTTAAAAAATTCACTAAAGTTGGCTATTGTGTTTCATTTTTTCAACCTTTTTGCCTCATCTGGGTTGATTCTTTGCCTATGGACTCAATGCCACTTCTTTGACAAAACCTTCCAACCGACCATTAAATTTCATGTCTCCCTCTTCAGAATTAGTGCAAAGAAATCATATGACCTAGGTACGTAGTATATTCTCTCTCTCTCTCTCTCTCTCTCTCTCCACAGTTTGCATGTGGAATGAAACTGGTAATAAGTAGAGAGTTGAGAATGCCACTGAAAACTTCCAATATTATTCCCTAACCCGAAGGCGGCGGGAGGGTGTCAATTGATTGTCGGCCCCAGAAGCCCGCACATGCATAGGACGGTGGGGCTCCGGTAACTAACTAGTTTTACCCCCTTAAATATGAGTGAACCTCAAATATTGGCATAGTTACTACTACATAACTTCGTCGGCCTTGCCTACCAAGGCAAAAAAGGATATTCATTGTGTTTAGATTCATTATAGAGTATAGTTGCTTAAGGGATTTTGGCCCATACTAGGTAATAATAATAATAGGTCTATTTTTATATGAGGATTTTTGAAACATGAAATTTTGGCTTGTGTTGAAACTTGAGATTAGTTACAGAGTTATAATAATATCTTGAAGGATTTTGGGTTTTTTTAGAGGAATTTTTTGAAGATTATATTTTTGCATGGTGAAATATTTGAGTTTCCATAATTCTTCTTTTGCCTTAAGATACTTTTTAATGTAAATATGGCAATTTCACAGTGTGACATGCCCCTTGTTCTGCCTTGTTGCAAAGGCTAATTCATAGTTCATGCCGCTTCCGTGAGTGTATATGGTTTTAGGAATTGAACTCCCTTATAAATGTAAATGCATTATCAAAATTTATGTATATGTTGAATAAGTGTAAGTGTATATAGGGTGAGACGTGTCCGTGTAAGTGTAAAAAAGTGTAAAACCATTTTAAACGGTGTAAAATAAATTACATTTAAGTGCAAAACAATTACACTTACACTATTTTCTTCCACTTAACATCATTTTACATGCCTTTGTAAATCAAAATAAAACAATGACAAACCAAAAGTTGAGACCCTACATAATGTCAAAACATGCAAACTTTGATTTCATTTGTAGGAATGAAACATTAAACATACATTTTTTATTGTAAAATATTGATCATTGAATTGGCACATTTACAAAATGGGGATGGGAAAATACGAGTTCAATCCACACTAAAGAAGTATCAAGTGCATGGTGAATAAACAATATCACAAGGGGAGTTTTTGCATCCCTAAAGCACAAAAAAACCAAATCAAGAATTAAAAAACTAGTGGGAAAGATAACCAAGATGAAAGGGTTGTTAGCTCACCTAAACATGATGGTCATGGCCAAAACACAAGGAGAAAAATGCAAAACCTAACAATTCTTTTGTAAATCCTTATTCATTTACATTTTACATGACCCAAAAATATTACTGATGGTTGTGTTAAGTGTATGTGAAAGCTATTTACATTACACATGTGTAAAATGTAAGTGTAATTGAGACAAAACTTATATGACAAGTAGTATAAATAGTCAACAAGTAATTGTAATTCACCATTTTATTCATTGTATGTATGGTTATTTAGAGTTATATGCACAACACTAATTCATAGTTCATACATCCTACCGTGCACATCACAAACTTGCCTCTTACAAGGTTTAATGCTTTTACAATATTTAAACAATGTGTTCAAAATTAAATATTAATACAATCATTAATATGATGTTGTGATTGTATTATAATATATTATAATGATAAAAAATTGTTTTACAATGCCATAACAACATTATATCAATAATTTATTAACACTTAATTTTAACCACATTGTTAAAATGTTGTAAAAGCATAGATAAGTGAAGGGGCAAGTTTGCGATGCATATCTAAGACTTTAACAATCATGCTAAGCTATCCTTCAACCCCTCGACAGGAAATGATGAAAGTTAGGGTTTTGGGGTTTTGGGGTTTATAATTCTTTAGTATGCAATTAATCTCAAATCAAAGGTTTTGGACGAAAAAGCAGGTACCCACTGAAATTTTTATTGTGAATAATAAATATTCAAAAATGTGTTTTTTTCCACAAAAGTAAATAAATTTTCACTTTTGCAAAAATATTAAAATATAAAATAACACTGGAAATTTTGAATTTTTAAAAACAAGTCCATTGTATATGTATATTATATATGGTATGTATAAGCCTGGAAAGCAAGTCCACATGAAAGGAATGTGGAATCTGGATATACCTGAATCAATCAATTGACAAGTTCAGTGGTTTCAAGTTGCCTTAGATTTTGTATGAAACAATCCAACACTTATCTTTTTTGGGAGGTTGAAAAGAGAGACACAAATTGAATTGACATCCATCAGTTCTACCAATGAGGAATGAGAGGAGGTACCCAATGGAATTACTTTAATGTGCACAATTGGTACTGAAATATGGGTTGAATAAAATGAGCTTTCTAACCGACACAATCACTAGACATCTACCAACTCATTGTCAATCAACTTGCTACATATTTATAAAATATTGATATTTTATGTTGAATTTTTTTAATATAAAAAGGTGCTCAATCAGCATTTCTCATTTGCAATTATTTTTTTCCCCCACTCGGTTACAAATTAAAATCCAATGTGATTCATGCAAACGATTTTTGTGATTTAAAAAAAAAAATGTGCCAAAGTCATGAGATTGCAATTAGGAACAAAATCTCTGAAATCACCATATTTAGACAATAGGTTCCAAGAGGTTGTGAAAATGTAGTAGAATTAGTATTAAATTCTGCTACTTTTCTCCTTGACCTGTAACCCAAATTTGGCTAATTCCTCTTGTGGATGATCACCATTGTGGCTACACCACAAAATCGGTAAATAATTATTTATTTATTTATTTATTTATTAAAAAAATCTTTAAAAAACTGTGCCCAATGGCAGGACCAGGTGGGTATGTTCACTAAGTCAATACCAAACCAACACTCATGATCACCAATATATATGAGAGGCCTATGTTCTATGCACAATGGAAACAGAAGCAAGCTTGAAAAAGGTCAAGCATATTCTTGTATATGCTTGCTCCTTTGAATGCTTTTGTCAAAGGTGGGCATGAATCTCACACATGACTGGACATCAACCCATGAAAGTATGCAATGCCCTATATCAGTCAGCCAGAAAACATACTTCAGATGGAAAAATGTAAGAAAGAAGTGCATGGCTTTTGACACACGACAAGAATGAGGGACACACTATTGGCTATAAGCAAAGCTTGAAAGTTGGAAAGCACACCATGAGAGAAAACATTGGTGTCATTGGCAATTATGGTATGCTAATACCTGGACTCAACTGCGCACTGTGTTGTTTATATGCCAGTTTTCTACAGTTTGGAAAAAACTTACTACTTTTTTTGCCATTTGATGCCAAATTATGTACTAGAGCCCATTCCGCCTAGGAATGTGACGAGGGCAAGCTGCAATTCCATTTGGTGTTAAGGGGTTCCTTTGAGGCCAATTTGAAAGTGTAATTGGTTTTTTGACCACTGATTCACATTTCAAAAGCTTTTATAAATTGTCAAAGCTTTTATAAAACTGAGAGCAACTCCACCTATGTGCTCTGTATGTGGTAGCCTGCAAATTAAAATTGGATGAAGAAAAGTCAAAACATGCTCGTTTGGCTCAATAAAATGGATTTGGCCCAACATTTTTTTTAGCACATTTGCCAAGGCTGGTGGTACACAGCACAGCAAAGCCTCACATCTGATAGAGAAGAGTAAAATAAGTATTAGCTGCGTACTCCTCCCTGTTTCTGATTGGCCAATCATAATGACTGCTCCAGGTGTTTTGCAACTAATAATCTCCCACATATTTGCAGTACCAATTTTAGTTTTATGGGTGGGGTTGGAAAAAAGTAAATAACTAAAGTGAGATCGAGTCCAGATGAAAAAGATTTGCCTGCTCATCACACTATATAATGGCATCACTCTTAGCTCTTCCATGTTCTGAGGTCCCACTGCAAAGGTGTAACCCTCAGCACTGGGACTCAAAAACATTGAAGACTCTCTCTCTAGGGCTGCCATTATCCTATACATAATTACGAGACAGATGGATGAAATGATGCTTCACGACGTCCTTTACTATATGTAATGCAAGGGGTTGTTGTGATTCAAAATCTTGATACTTAGATCTCTCAAGTCTCCATTCTTGTAACCCAGTTAAACAATCAATATAGCCTAGTGTCCCTGGGGTGAGGGAGGATACACACCTTGCAAAACCCAAGTGGCATTTTGGGTATCCACAAGGGAATATTTGTTGTAGCTTCTCCTTAAAAGGGTTGTTCAGTCTGTGTGATCACCAAAGGGACATGTCATGCTTGTCTCCTACTAAGCTCTTGTCCCTCCATCTTTGCTTATACCATGTATTATTGGAGAAGAAGAAGGTTGGGATGTTGCAATGAATTCACCTGTGAATAATAAAAAAATAATACACAGAGATTGCATATTGATCTTCTATGATTGCCAACAGCCAGCCAGTGAATTTGCTCAGATGAAAAACATTACACTATATAGCTATTGGCTGGACAAGATGGATGGTATATGTCCACAGGGCCACAGTGAACTAGCACCCAGCAGCGCACCATCCACTGGATGAACCTGCTTATTATTACTCAGTTGTGGATGAACCTTAACTGAGTTACTACATGGTTTCACCCTGGTAACCAATTATGTAAGAGCTAGGTCTAATTTATAGGTATATAGGTGGGAAAATAGGTAACTACTAGGTAAGTAGATGGTATCTACATAGGTAAGAGCTGTTTTTACTACCTACCTACAAACAACCCATACCCTGCTTGTGGGTTGTTAGTAGGTAGGTAAGGTAGTATAAAAAAAAAAGCAGATGAGCTAACCACCATAGTTAGCTAGGGAACTGGAACCCAACAGAAAACTGTCTCCTGACCACTTATCATCCATCCTTCATGGTTCACTGGTGGGTGCTGGTTCACTGTAGCCCCCCCAACCATGCGCCATATCTAATTTACCTACATACAAAGTAACCAACTATCACCATAATGGAATGTGGTTTTTCTTAACATCAGGAAGTCATGGCTCATGACATAATATGTATGAGAAACTTTGTGGTTTCATCCATCACGATGTAAAATATGTGATGTTTATTGTGACATGTATTGTAATTTGATATTAAGTTGTGGCATGTATTATGCAAACGTCAATTTATAATACTAATGTAATGTATGACGCAATAAACACGAACATATTCTACAAGGCTCATTTGTTGCTCATATGGATACCAATGATCCAATTGTTCTCAATTGTCTAATAAGGTCATTATATCTTTATACAGTCGACAACTTCTTGTGATGTGATAGTAGATCAACGGCCAACACTTTTGAAACTAACAAAGTTACACCCATCGAAATATGCACACACAAATAAATAATGAGTAACACCAAAGATGAGACTCCAACAAACCCTTAAACACAAACAAGTTAGAACTTCCATTCACATTGAAACAACTATTAAAAAAAACCAATGTTTTGCAATAAACTTTTGACATTCTTTCAGTTCAACAATCTCATGAAAGGCATTTTGAAAGCACAACCCTAGTATGGATGAAAATAATCGATTAGTTCTATATTCCTACAAACTTTGAGGAATTGAAGCCTAGAGGATCAACATTTTGTCTTTTGGTGTATTTATTTTTGGGTGAAAGCAAAGTTATAAGGATTATTTGAATTGTCACAATCATAGTTTTTTTTCAACTGTAAATGAACATAAGACGTAAAGTCATATTGAACATTAACATTATCATAATTTAAATTATCCATGTTGGAATAGACTTAAACGAGGATCATATTAAAAAAATAAGGATAAATTCTAAGAAAAGAATGCGCTTGTAATGAACTTTTGAAATCATGACATCAAGTTTGTTTTGTCAATAAAATGAAAAATGTGAATTCCAAAAATATGTCCTAGTAATGTTAAAATAAAAATTGAAAAATGGACCTCCATCAAATTAAGAATTTAAGAATAAAATCCATTGAAACTTTTTAATACAAGATAATTGACATTTCAATTTTTTAATGTTATTATTTGGTCATTTTTATCATTTATAGTCCATTTTATATTGGAATATTTAAACTTTTACATCAATTTATCAATACTTTTGATCAAAATCATGTAGATATTTATAATATTTATAATTTGATAATTACTATAATTGAAGGAATTTTAGCCAATGTAAGATGTAAAGTTTCAAAATGTCAAAAATGAGTCACCTAACCATGTTTTTATTTCATTATTGTCAACTTTGACATTTGAAATTCAACAAGGTCGTATACCTAGTAGCACTAAAGGGGTGTTATAGAGTGAGTTCTTAATGATTACCTTATCCATCATGAGGATGGTCATGGAGTCCATTTAGTAGGTTAAAGGCAATAGTGGTTTACAATGATAACCAAATAGTTGAATGGTGAACTAACTTTCATGGACTCAAATGGATATCACCATTACATGGTTGCCCAAGTCTTCAGCAAGCACCTAAAAACTTGTACATTACCATATTTATAGATGTTTGTTTTAATTTGAAGATTTTTTTAAAAGGTGAGTTGTTAGGTTTAATTTGAAAAATAAGGATGAAAAAATCTAAGAAAGGGCATGAAGTGACCCATGTGCATATGGGTGGTGAAGAACCTTTTAGGTTTGGCCTTGCATATTCTCTAGTTGTTTAGTGTGGAGATTCATTTCTTTTGTTTATCGGAATTGAAAAGAGGAGTTGAAAGAAGATGTATTTGGATGTTGTTGGAATACAAAAGGATTATGTGTTCCAAAGAAGGTAGATACCATGTGTCCATTTTTTATTATGTTTTTATTTCCTTTTCACAAATATATATATTTAATTTTCTTTTGATATATAAAATTATAATTTGATTTTTATTTTGTCTTCATAATTGTTTGTTGGATGGTAGTTGTAGCCATGGAAAGTAGCAATAATGGTGGACAAAAACCCAAAATGGTGAAGGCAATGAATTTCCACTAAGATAATCTACAACAAAGTTTAAAGGATATACATAATAACAACTACCTTCTTGCCATAATACTTGTTTTCTTAGGCACTTATTAAGTCTTTCAAGATTTTAATTTAGTTTTCTAGATGTTAGTTTTACCTAATTGTGAAAAAAACGCAATATACATTTTTTCTTGTATTTGTTTGGTTTTTTACCTAGCAAACCCACTTCGTGTTCAATTGGGATTGTTGGGACCATGTATATACATTTTATGTTTTAAATATGAAGGCCCACATGAATTTCTGAAGTCCAAACATGATTGGGGTACCCCTTTTGAGTCTTGGGAATCCATTCTAAAGACTTTCAAATTCACCTTTTTCTTCACTTTTTCCCATGACCTATCTTACATTTCATCTTTTTTTTTCATGTCAAATGAAATAATTTTTTTCCAAATTTTATATAAGCTTTTAAAATATCTATTTTTTTCACTTATGAAAGTGAAAATTAAAATTTATCCAATATTGGCCATGTTCTATCAATGGTCTAAAATCCCAAAATTTTTGACATTTTGAAATTTTTGACATTGCAATGGGGCATTTGGTTCTTGTCACATTCATACATTTTATACACATTAGCACATAAGGTGTTTGTGGTAAAAAAACTTGAGTCAAAAAAATTGTTTAAACATTCCTTATGAGTCCTTAAACTTTTTTTTTTTATTAAACAAAGTTTTGGATTTTTTTCAAAGACTTGTTGGGAATTGTTAAACTTGTTCAAATTTGACATTCTATGTATAAAATTGTATTTTTGTGATGTATATGTATTTAATAATAAAATCAAATTGTTAATATGAATGTGTCATTAAGTTTGAACAACATGTTTAAGTGAGGGGGTCTAATCAATATAAAACGAGACAATCCTTTTGGGTACCCCAACCATGCTTTGACCTTTTAAATGAATTTTTAAAGCAAGTTTTTTGGAATCCGTCATGCTTTATGGGTTCATCTTTGTCAAACAAATATTTTTAACATAAAACTATTGTTATCTTGAAATTGATTATAATTATTTATTTCAAGTAGGGTGTTTTTCATAGTATTCCATTAAACTTGCAATATAACTTTGGGGCAATTTCAAAATTTAGATTTCACACTATTTTTTTCATAATCTTGTGAGATCCACAAAACCTAACATTAGTTTAACAATGAAGGTGAAATGTTAATCTTGTGATGGGTTTTCATAACATCAGGGTATTGCATTACATATAAATTAAATCCCTTGTCTTCAAATATATCACAAATTTCATGATAGGATATGCCCAATTGCATTAAAATCAACCTACTTAGTCCAAAAATATGAAGATTATTATCATAATTTCAAAGAATTGTAATCCCAATAGAAGGGTGGTAAACTTGGGCCTTGCCCATTGGAGTGACAAATTGAATGACACCTTTTCAAAACCACTTACTTCCCATGTGTTGGAGATTTCACATAAATCATCGATTTATTTGTCATGAAAAAGTTGATCTAATTTTATACTCAAACCAATAAGGTGTGCTCAACAAACAATAAACGATAATGCCAAATGTTTCATCACCTTACAAGTTACAACTCCTACCTAAATATCCACATAAGAAATTAGTTGAAATATCACAAGTTTATGATTTGAATGTTTGGATTGTGGCCAAGGATTAAGTAATTAGATATGTAGGGGAAATTTTATTAGTGACATTTGCCCTCATAACATTGTCTACCATTTATCCTTAAGTCATTAATAAATATTTTCACCTTTTGCCAAACTACCTTTTTTCCATACAAAATTTTATGATCCTTGACATGGTCCAAAAATCCTTATGCCCAAGTCATAGAAACTAAAACATTTCTAATCTCCTAACTAAACACCCACTTTGTATTCTCTATCAAGAGATGGAGAAATATGTTTAATCATGTTTGGAACTTGAAACCTACCAAACCATTTGCCAAAATTTAACAAACTACTCCACATTAAATTTAAGAAGAATTCAACCTTGACTCTGTAAAAACTCATAAAAACAAAGATGATTTTTCAAATATGTCCACAAGGCCTAAAAAAGCTTACATAACACACTTGTCTTTGCCTTTTAGAAGTTCTAAATGAGTTTTGCTACACATGCTAACTTAGCTTTGCCATTGATTACAACTCCTTTTCACAATTAAAACATGCAATAAAGTTATTCGTATGTTAGAAAGCCCAAGAGCAAAACCTTGAGTTTGCCCAAAATTGAAGATGACAAGGAAAGAATGTAACATGATTGTGCCAAAAAAATTATAATAAGAGGAGATTAAAATTTGGTCATAAACGTAGGATTGCTTAAGTTTCATCCTATGTTAACTTCAACAACTACTAGTAAAGCAAACCTTTGGCATTCTCGCTTTAACCACACTAGTTGAAATCAATTCAACCAAATACAAACCATGGGGCTTGGTATAAACCAATTTAATGCACAAGAAAATTTATCATTATGTGAGTTTTGCATTAATAACAAACATCATAAAACCAAATTACCAAAGAACCCAACTACAAGAGCTTTGGAACTTTTAGAATTAGTTCACTATGATATTTGTGGCCCTTGCACCTCCCCTACACACATTAGTTGCCAATATTTCCTCGCTAGCTTGGAGGAACAAAGTGATTGGGTTTCGTCATTAGAATGATTTTATGATAGATTGCTACAAACATAACCTTCACAAGTTTTTGACAAGATGCCAACTGCTAGAAAGTGTTCACCAACATCTTGTTTGGTCCAACCTTATAAACCTAGTGTTCATGAATTTGCTATGTTTTGAGTTGGTATTAAAGATGTCATATACATTTGGAAATGTCGACCCAAATTCAATGATAATGTGGAATTATCATAGTACACTCCATTAAATTAGAATGGGTCCACTAGTGACAAGGGAGGTGTTCACAATGAACAATCATTAATTGAATGACATGTTTTTTAACATGTTAAATCTAATAATTACCCAAATATTTGTTGAAGATGTTTTTTTACAATTGGCATTTTGCACTTTAATGTTTGTAGTTTTGATGACTTGATACTTTTGGAACTTTAAAAAAATAATTTTTTGGAGAAATTTACAATTACTAGTTCGTTGCATCTTGAAATTTGTTTTATTCTTGCTAGAATTGCATATCTATGGTGACAATACTTGTTAAGGTTTTTTTTATGCATGTGTAAAGAAACTATATAATTTTCCAAAACTAAAAGTTTATATTTAACAACTTGCACTTCCATTTTGACATACATACACCAAAACTTGGCATATAAGATTGAAAAAATAAATTACATTTGTAATTTGGATCACCATATATGATTGGGCATGACTACAATGTCATGATTATGTAATCCAAACATTTTTGTTGCACATGGCACAAATCATATCCATAATCATGATTGTAACTGCCATTTGGGATTATTTCCTTCATGATTATAATCATATTTGCCACACTCATGGAGAACATACATAATGACTGAGATTTAATTCTGTAAATATATAAATATATTTTTTGATTTATTTTTTGTTTTCACATGGTAACCTAGGATACATTCAAGAAATTTACTAACTATGTATGAATTGCCACATGGCATTTTAAAATTAATTATTTGACCTAATCATGTGATGCCATGTGGTAGTCAAAGTTTAGTCAAATAAGGTAAAGTGAACTAGCCTAAACGACCTAACCTAGTCTAAACCATCTAAACTAGAAAGAAAAGAAAACACCTTTGTTAAGATATCGATAATTGATGTAGAAAAATAAATTATAATCTTGTGAAAGGTTTTGGAAAATGCCCCAAATGACATGCTTTAATACTTCTTATCACAGGGATTTGACACCAAAAATATATTATATTCTTAACATTGTGTTGACATGATTTTCCCTTTTAGAATCAATTAGAAAAATTTCATCACATAGTATTTGAGGTAAAACAACTTTGTTCCAAAATCAATATACAAAGCCCACACGTTCCAAATTTATGTAACAACTTAACATTACAAACTCAATCTAAAATTGCCAAACTTGCCAATTAAGAAAGTATAAGAATCAAACATATACAAAAACCCATGTTTTTAAAATGGTAAATGGTGAATGACCTCATCGCCCACTTACCATTCCACCAAAACAACCATGTAACACATTTTTCAAATATGAAATCATGGGCATAGTAGTGGACAAACTTGTCACCCACTTGCTACCACTCTCCAAAATGACCACAAAAAATCACAATTCAATTTAAACATTATGATTTTTTAACATTGGATGGTTGTACGCTCATTATATATACCATATTCAATGAAAATTTAATAGCTTTAAAAGTAACACTTTGCCTTTACACTTGCCTGCACCATGATATATTATTTCATGAATTTTTTTCCAACAAAAAAATAATTAAAATAATTAAGTTGTAGTTAATATGAACATAAATTAATAGGTTTATAAGAACAAAACATATGTCTATTTTTGGAATGCAACAATAACAATAGCAACAACAAAATTGCCACCACCACTAACTTGTACAAACTCTTCCTTTTGTATTACATTTCTTTCAACAACAACAACTTTGCTGCGGTCTTCTTTTTTTACTCTAGTTTTTTCTTCTATTTAAAAAAAAACTATTATTATCATTACAACAATAATTGCAACATTGAATTTGGCACAACATGTGAGAACAATCAATGATTGCCATGTAACAATTGTATCACATGAACATGCATCCATATCATCATGTTCTATTGCACAATCAATTTGATCCCTTATATCTAATAAAAGAAAAAACACAACTATCCATATTTGCACAATGTAACAATAGTAAACATGTGGTTAAATACTAAGATAACATCATCTTTGGATAAAAACAAAAATGTTTAATATGAACTTAGAAAGACAAGTCAAATATTGTGGCACATTAATTGGCCTTATATATGTGGCACATTAATTTTAAAAAATCTTTTGTTATGAATTACAAGATGGGGTTTTAGATGTGGTGTACTATCAGAAACAACATAGGAATACAAGCATGCAACTAGTGGGCAAACTCCATGATGTGAATTGGTGTTGGAGAAATTGCCCATTAAAACTTGCTTGTGAATGGAGTTGCTTTCTTTCCTTTTGGTTTGGAAAATTAAATTCCTATGCTTCAACACAATCTGTTGCATTTGCTTATGGCATAAAACAATGTAAGTCCATCATCATTCATTCAAGGACATATATATGGTCACAAAAATCCACACATATTCATTACAAAAATTTCATAGTATATAAGGACCCACAAAATAGTTAAATGTAGTTCTCCATTGTCATTCTTGCACACATAACACTACTTTTAATAGAGTTTTGTTCACAATGCTAGAAATTCCACATTGTGAGAAATGTGTAGATGTCAAGTACAAAGGACTGGAAAAAATGAAGTCTATGTATTAGATTGTTGATTTTCTATGAAATGAAATGCTTCATGTGAAGTTTCAAAATGTCCACGTTATTTGTGACGAATGTGAAACCCAATGTTGCCCATAATTTTCTATTATTGCAAGTAGAAGAAAAGAAGACAAAAGGTGGGGTGTGACCTTTACAAGTGAACCTTATTGACTTGGTTAACAATTTATTATAAAAGATGTCCCATATAATGATTATTGTTCATGTGAAATATAGTAAGATCAATGTTTAATGTCATATTTCTCACATGCAAATGTTGAAAATTCAATAAAAAAAGTCATTGCCACCCATTTTAGGTACTTTTTAGAGTCATCATACTTTCAATGACATTTATTTTTCTATTTTTACCTTATTGTAAACTAGACGATGACCAAACATTTAAGAGTTTAGGGCAGGCTAAGGCCATAATCAACTAGCACCCATTAATGCACCATCCATTGGATGCCCATTATTATTTAGTTGTGGATGAACCTCAACTAAGTTTGTATTTGGTTTCACATTGGTATTCAATTTTGTAGGAACTAGGTCTTTTACATAGGTAGGTAGGTAGGAATATAGATAATCTAAGTAAGTAAATGGTTTATACATATGTAAGGGTTGTTTTTACTACCTACTAACAATTTGCTTGTGGGTTGTTAGTAGGTAGATAATAAAAAACATAAATGGAGTTAACCACTGTGATTAGCTAAGGAATTGAAACGTGACAAATTTGTTTTTTAAGACCATTTATCATCCATCCTTCATGGTGCAATGGTGCTGATTCATTGTGGCCATAGGCTGGATCTAAGGGGAGGGCTTTGTTGTTTTTGGTGTCCAAATGAAACTTGAACCCCTCTTGTTGGAGCATTTGACACTCTAATAATTGTCAAAAATGGATTAGAAATGAGAAAGTTATGGCCCCCCAAAGTAAAGGGGTCAAGAATTCGAAAAAACAAACCATTGAACATTACAGAGGTCAATTCCTAAACCTTCAAAATATTCCTTTTATGTTGTTGTTATTAAAGTTGAAAAATGATTTGTAGAACTTTAGGTGACACTCTTTTTATTCATTTATTTGTTTGAAATGAATAAAAAGTAAGAAAGTTATGAGGTTTGAAAATAGGAGGGATCCAAAGAAAAGAATTTAAAAAAAAAAGAAAAGTTACAAAGTTTTTTTTTTCCTTGTTATTTTTTCATTAATCCTTTGCAATTCAAAGATGATTTTTAGAGCTTGAGGTAATAGTGCTTTCATAACATTTTAAAATCATTCAAAATGAAACACATATGATGAAGATATAAATAATTGTATGACTGTAAGCAATCCATTTATCCTAGAGTAAATGATATTCATTTGCTTTCACCCAAATATTTGAATTAATAATTTTGCAAAGCCTTTATATCTTTACCTTTATTTGATTTGGAATTTTCTTGAAGCCAATATATACATATTTGATTAGCTGATGTATGTTTGTTTTGTGTTTGTGTTGTTATGAATGGAAAATTAAAGATTCCAATGGTTGTTGACTATTATTATAAATAATAGACAACTATGGAGAATAAAATAAAATAGAACATAAAGATGAATAGTGTGGTAATACAATTGTAAAGGCAAATAACTTAGACTTGTCAAGTATGCGATATTTAGCTTAATGTAAAAAATAAGGATTCAAGGAAATTTTTAATGTTGGGTGGTTTTTTTTTTGAAAGAATCATTGATTTTGAGTATTTGAAGTTTTCATCTTAAAGAAACCAACTAAATTTAGTTTTAAGAAAAAATCACCTTCACATAATTGGCTAGGTTCAATTTTTTTAAATTATTAATTATTAATTATTAATTATTATTTTTTCCCCTTATTTTCTAAGAACTAGTTCGATACAAGGGTTTGGTAAGGTTAATTATATAAGCTAGTTTTTTGAGAAAAAATGACCGGGTATATGTGGTAAATTTGAATTGTCTACATATGCGTATATAAATGGCTAAAAAACTAGCTAGAAACCAACATTGGATTAAAAAACCCTTCTTTCTCATATGAGTGAAATAAAATGATGATTAAATTATAAATTGATTTAACTATTAGAATACATTCCATAATTTTAAAGAATGATTATATATAAAATTTTAAAAAATCAAATATATTTACTTTTTTCTCACATACATTTAGAAAAATCCCTTTTCAAAATGAATCTATATATAACCTTTCACATAAAAAAGTTGTCATAAATTACAAATTAAAAGGATTGTAACTTAATTTTTTTTTAAAAATGACCATCAAAATAGAATTTAAACATTAATTTAACTTTAGCTATACATTTAAAATGATTTTGGGAATGTCTTATTTCAAAACTGATTAAATATTAATTCATAGTCTTCATTTATTTGTACACTAAAAATAATAATGTCTTCACCTTTATACAACAAATTTTCATGTAAAATGATTCTCAATATAATATTACATTCTTTTAGCATTGTAGGTGTTTAAGAATAATATTTTATCAAATTTTTTGAGAGATTTAAATTATAGGTATAAATTTATGAAAATAAGAGCTAATACAAATGGAATATTAATATTTTGATAAAATTTGAAAAATATGACCATAGAATTATAGAATTGACATTATATAACCTTGGGTTTTATAACCGTATTCTTACATTATTTAGGAAAAACCATATTCAGAAAGAAATAAAACAGTCCATTAAAGGTCGGCATAGGTACCCGACGGTTATCAGAAGACGCCTCCGATCCGCTTCCTTCTTCCCCTTTGTACTCCGTCGCTGCTTCCGTCATGCGCGTCTGCCTCGACCTCGACCGCGCTTCTTCTTCTACGCACCAATCGTCGCGGTAGGAGCACCGAATCATCGTCGCGTCAATCATCATCGGCATCAGCAGCAGCGGATTTCCTTTCAAGAGAAACAATTCTTTTGATCTGCAATAGAGTATTGCGTAAGAAAAACTGAGGCGCTCAGAAACTGGTTTTTGGCGAGGATTCTCTTTCTGGCGGGCGGTGTTTGGGTTTTCTTTTTGTGGTTCCGACATCATATCTGTTCTGTTTCTGCAGGCAGGTACTCATCTTTTTTCTCTTGTTTCTTTTATTCTTCGGATTTCGGCGCTCTTCGAGTTTCGGGGGCGAGGGTTTGAATTTGGTCCAGGGTTTCGGTATAATTGCTTTTTTTCTTGAACCAGTTGTTGAATGCGCTTTGATTGTTCCTGGCTTTTGTTCTTCGTCTGAGTCTTAGTCGGTTTTTTATTATTATTTTTTTGGTATTGACTTTCGCTGTTGTTCAGACTGCTCCTCAGATTTTGTTTCTGTTTTTTCCTCTGTTCTTTAGGATTGAGTTTTTCCTCGCTTTCCTGTTTGATATATGTTGTCAGGTCTGAAAATCTCTCGAACCCTATTGTTAACAGATCATCTCTCAATTTTGTTCGGTTTGAATTCAATTGGAAGTATGAAGAGCTGCTCAGTACTTATGAGGATTTTTTTTGGTTGAAGAACTCTTGTGCATGACGGAATCCCAATATTTCTACCAGTAGCTTGCTTTATTTAGTTTAGGGTTTCCTGGTTTAGGGTAATTGACCAAATAGATTGAGAACACTGATATCAGATTATAAATCTCAATCTGATTTATACAGCTGCAAAAATACTCAGGCTTCCTATGGCAAGTGAAGTGTTTGTGTCAACATTATTCATGTGGTCACTGTGTATTCATCTAGGCTCTTTTGAAGTTACACAAACACACGTCTTTGGGAAGACTAGGACTCAAGCAGGGCAGCCATGCTACAGGTGATTTTTTTCTCTGTTTACTTTCTGGAGATTTTGCATTTGTGGCAGTATATTAGAGAGTAAAAGCATGTCTGATTTCTTTTTCCTCTATGCCATGCCTTGATTCAAAGGTTGTAAAGAAGTAGAGAGGATGTCTTGGTTTCTTGGATACTGACGTGTGCTGAATTTGGCAGATGGATTTTCGAGGGACATCAGGGCCAAAGCGTGCACGTACTGAAAGTGGGTTTGGTTTTAGTCTAGCATTGTGGAGGTTTTCTCTTATAAGTCATCATGTTTTTGCTGCACATAGTGCCAATGAGCATATAGTTCACCCTCAAATTTGCCAGCATTTGGTGGATTTATTGGTCTGTCTCATAAACCATTTAACATGTACTTTGCTGGTAGGTTCTCGTGGGGATGGGGATTGGACATGTCCTCAGTGCGGCAATGTGAATTTTTCTTTCAGAACCACGTGCAACATGCGCAAGTGTGGAACAGCAAAGCCATCTGAATCCACTCAGGTATAATTTTTGAAGCACTGTTACATTGTCCTTGGAGGTTTGATATGCCATATGTGGACATGATTTAAGTGAGGCACATAAATGCATGTTCTCAAAGAGGAAAGGGGTTCAAAATTTTGGTTGGATTTCAAGGTTGCCTGCTCTTTCTCACTTGGCTGTGGTTTTTATGGCTGCTATTCATAACAGAGGGAAATGGGGGTCCACATGGGACCAGCACTTTATGGCCAGCCATCTGCACCAATTTACATGGGCAGCCAGGGGGGAACTCCACCTTTGACATTGGGACTCCCATCAAATTATGGAGCCCCAATACTCATGCAGCAACCAACACCAACTAATGTGCCATATGATTATAGTTCATCCATTAGCAATGTGACATCTTACAATCCACCACCTCCTAGACCAGCAGCCTATGCTCCTCCTGGGACTGTTATTGGTGGAGGTGATTCCAACCTGCCTGCCTTCAAAAATCAATTTGTACTTGTTAATTGTGTCCTATCTGAAGTGGGTCCCAAGTGCCTCCATGTTAGTGTTTGCTGCTTAGGTCTCCTAATGATAAAGACAATTTGGAGGAAGTTAACATAGAAAGCCCCTGAAGAAGCAAGACAGTCAAAATTTGATAACTTTTGATGTGGATTGCAGGTCTTAATTATGGTGCACCATTATTGGATGGATATGGAATGAACATGAACAGGAGTTTAGGCCCACCAGTATGTCTCTTCTTTGTTGTGCCAGGAGTTATCGTTGACTTTCATGCACATTTGATGTCCTTGTATGAATGGGGTATTTAAAGTTCTTGGGTGATTGTATCAATGATGAGTTTTTTGCTTTACTGCATACAGATGCCTGCACCTCGTGCACCTGCAAACTTTGGAGAAGAGAATGGTTCTAGAAAGCGCAGACGCGGTAAATTAGTTCATTTTAACTAACCAACGAAGTCTGGAAATGCCCAACCTTTTTGTTATTTTTGCAAGGTTAGCTGTCAAGCTTGGTCCAAGTAGCATCAAACCACCAGAGATGTTGATGTTTTGTCATTGAATGTCCTCTGGTATTGTCTGCAGGTCCAGATGGTGTGTCTGAAGGTGATTGGTTGTGCCCAAAGTGTGGTAACACTAACTTTGCATTTCGAAGCACTTGCAATATGCGCAAGTGTGGTGCTGCAAAACCCACTGAGGTGGTAAGTATTGCTAGTTTTGTGTACTGGATAATACAGATGTTAGACCCCGTTTGATACATTATTGTTTTGCTGCAGGCATCATTGGCTGATGTTTTAAGGTGAAATTGGTTAGGCAACTTTTCCTTGTAGTGTGTGTTCAAATGAAGATGACTTAAGAAGTTTTCATGTGCTTGTGCACCTGCAGTCACGACATGGAAATGGCCCTCCTGCAAGACTGCTTTCTGTAACACGTATGCCTCTCACTGGATGACTAGGGACATACCATAAAGAAATCTGGTTGTTTAGCATCTCTGCTGCTTAAGTGTTCATGTGGTGTATTTCACCTTGCTCTTCTAGATGAGAGAATGCATACTAGATGAGTTCTGTTTTTGACAGGGTCTATTTTTTTGCAGAGGGACCACCTCCAGATGGCAGCTGGACTTGTGAATCATGTGGGAATGTGAACTATCCATTCCGCACAAAGTGCAACCGTAGGAATTGTGGAGCTGATAAGCCAACTGAGTCAAAGCCCAGCGTCAATTCCTCTGCACAAGTATTGGCATCTGATCAGGTTTGTGGAGTCTCTGATTGTAAGTTACATCAGGTGAATGTGGAAATTTCTGAAATTCTTTTGGTGCTAGGTGTTGGAGTTTTTTGGATGATCATTGTCTATTGGACAGCCTGCAGATGCAGCATGATATCAGCTTTATCCATAAGTGCTGTGAATGGCATAGTTGTTTTGTTGCTTTTGCTGTTTGTAGCTGTTTCAACTCACTCTCCCTCGATTCTAAGTTTTGGAGGTGAATTTAATCAGTCTGCCTTAATTCTGGGTTCTTCTGAAATATGTAAAGGGAATTTGTACTCACAAAGATCCTCTCAACCAAATAGCCACCCAGTGTGCACCAGTGTGGGGTAATGTGTGGTTTAACAGCTGAAAGTTGTTGCAGAGAGAAAGCATTCACAAACTGTACCATTATGTGAAAGCATCTAAATAGGTATGTGACTAAATTAAAGAGGAAGGGCATTTTTATTGATTTTCCTCCGTCTGTTCCAGTGAGTGCCATGTGTCATCTCATTGCAAGGTGAGGGTGGATCGGAAGTCCAGAGTTACAAGAGTTACATTGTGGTTGCGTGGGCGAACCCTCCCTGGGTCAAGGTGTGGGTGTCACAAGTCAGTTGAGGGCCGTCTCCGTCATGTTCATTCATGCATTTCTGTGCTCTGCCCACCAGTCAACTCTGATGTGCAGGCTGCAGGATCAACCAAACCTAGGTTGCCATGTGATCTGTCAATACATGTTCTCTTCTGCACACAACATCTGATTTTCCTCAATTATGATGCACCAACATTAGTAGAGAGGTTGGTTGGATTTTAGGAACTGGATTACAGTCAGTCAGGGGTGGAGTGGGACAGGCAGAATTTTTTTGTGTTTATTTGAGAGCAAAGGAGAACAGTTATGCCATCATGGGAGGCATGTCTTGTTAGTTATGTGACTGCAATCACTTTGTTCTCACTAGTGGAGTGCTTGTGTAGCTCATTCTTTAGGTAAATCTTCCTCATCCTCTCCTTAGGGCAATTTTAGCCATTCTTTCCCATTGAGTGCATCCTAGATTTTGTTTGGAGACTTTGCATTGTTGGAGTGAAAGGGAGCTCTATTTGTACGTTCGGGCAGCAAACGTCATTCCGGTTCTTCTTGTGAGGGTTTTCACCTTGTAGGTCTGGTACATTTACAATGATTGGCATGTTGAATCTTGACATTGTTGCAAGTTCTGATAATAGACTCAGGCAATGAAGTTGGAATAGGACCTCCATCTCCTGCTAACAAAGTTACGTGATTGGTCATGGGATCAACTTATAGCAACCTAGTATAAATACAGTTCATCCCTCTGGTCCTAATTGGTCACTATTATGGTTTTCACTATACCCATAAGCCATTTCAGACCACAGATGATTGACTTTGTGAAACAGAGTGATTCCTAAGGAAGATCATGTCTGAACACAGGATGCAGGTGAGTGCATCATCCATCTGAGTGAACTTCTGCATTATTGTGGTAGTGGGTGAATGTCAGTGATGTTCACAGTGGCATGTCTTCATTTTTTAATCTTAACCTCAAGAAAGCTGTGACATCTGTGTATGCTTTTTCCCCTTGTTTGTGAAAAGCATGGTCAACTCGGGCTTTGCAAAGGGTGTCTATCTGCTGGCATCATGGAACTTCAAAAAGAGGCTTCACATCAGAAAGAAGGCTGCTGATGCAAGGTATTATTTCTCAAAACCTTTTTGGGTGGGTTATACCAGCTTCACTTCTTTTAAAATGTGTTAGATCTTTAGTGCTGTTTATGTTCTTGGATACAACTGTAGAGATGTCAGATCTGTATTGTTGTTTATGGTCTTCTCTGCAACTGTAGAGATTATTGGTAAATCCAGGTCCAGAAGATCATTGTCGTATGTCAAGTTTCAGCCCAAAAGATTGTACAAAAATAGCAGTTATTATTTGCATCCAAGTGTGTAGCTTGTAAATGGATGAATCTTCGGTTCTTCAGTTAGTGTATAGGAGATGACAAAATGATATCAACCACTTGAAAATCAGATACCTCAGGTCCATAGTTGTGTTAAAAGTGTGTATTGTGTCCTATGCGATGTGAAGTCCTGAATTTTGTGACTATGGATGAGACATTTGATCTCTGTCTGTGATATATACAATGCCAATTTTTCTTACTAGCACAGATTTTATAGATGAGCTGTGGGAGTAGTCTGTTGTTGTTACAAGTGTCATGTAAGATGTGTACGTTTCTTTGTAGCAATTTTGGTCAGCTGTAAACTCAAATAGGACATTGTATTACATGGATACTTATTTTGCTTCAGCTGATACCTTGTAAGTGAATGAAGAGGGATCAAATCAATTGCAACGAAATCTTGAAAGCATGAAGGATTTAGAAGTACCAGTAGGGTTGTGCTTACATTGCTAGGCTACTTTCCTCTGATGTAGGGCTCCTTTTAAAGTCCAAAGAACTTTTCAAATTTAGTCTTTGTATTTGAGAGTGCCTCTTCTGGCAGAATTTTCCCCTTCTCAATTTAAGGAAATCTTAAGAAAGTGTAAGGTACCTGTTTTTTTGGTACCTTACACTTTCATACGATTCCTAGATTTGAAAAAGTTCTTTAGGTTGGAAAGGAACCCCATTGAGGCTCTTCCTGGACTCTTGGGCTACGGCCCTTGGCCCAGGCTGTCAAGTCCAGGAAGAGCCTTAATGGGGTTCCTTACCCTGTACATGAGGATCCTTTATTTTTCACATAGGGTAATTTTTTTTCCAGTTATTGGATATGGAGTAGGAAATTTGAAATAGATGTTATGGATGTCATGGTACCCCATATTTCTATGCATGCATTCCATAGACACAATTCACATGCATTCATGGAGTTTCATGGTTCACAAGGTGACATTGGATGTTATGGTAGTGTGTAGTGCCAACATGTTATTCATGACATGAGATGCCATGCTATGTCGTCCAACGAATGTAACATGGTTTTGATCACATGAAAGGTAATGGAAAGACCCAAGGGCCAAAGAAAAGGGCAAGGTGGGACCCATCAACTTCTGATGTGGCAAATGATGTGGCACTTTTTTTTTGTTGCACTGGCTGCATTAAATAGGCCAATATTAACACATAATTGGCCTATTGAATGGTGTTCCCAACATGAGAAGCACCGTTTATTGAGTTGATTTAAGAGTGTGTAGAATCCAGCACAGGATTTTGTACAAAATGTTACATGAGCCATGGTGCAATGAATTCTATAATATGACATGCAACCTCAACTGATGAGATGCACATAATCTCTGTAGGTAGTCTTGTTCATGGGGCTTCAAACTCACATACTCTCACCAGTTATGTGTGTGTTAAATGGTGATGGAGAAGCTTCCTTTCAAGGATGTCTTTTTTATGTTGGATTGTCACCTCATATTGATGAAGTCTGTAACCTGAAGTATGGACTTCTTGTGATGGTTGGTGTATCTCAGTGTGTGTGTGTGTGTGTTTTTGTCCTAGTGAAATTGTGGAAGTTGGCAAGTTCTGAAAATAGCTAATATGAAAAATAAGTGACTTTTGGGTTTCTAATTGCCATTTTCAAAAACTGTCATAGTGTTTGTAACCAGATTTGGCTAGATTTTCTTACAGATGATTGCCCACTTCTGCTAATCACAGAATTTGAAAGAAAACTGTACAGTGTCTGTCTGCACAGTAAGTAGAGTTAACCCTAAAGTCAGCCAGTCTTTGGGCCCTAGTTTGACCCTCTCATCCCTATTTCATCCCCAACTTGGGTGTAGCCAGAAAGTTAGTGAAATTGGATACTGTTTAATGAAACTGGGTATCATTTTACAAGATTTGCAGGATTTTATTTTGACAAAGACTTGATTTAAGGAAGAATATGAGCAGCAATGAAGGCGCAGATAAGGTAAATCCAAAACCTGGAGGTGAAACTCGTGTGAGGATGACCACAGGGGTGATGGCTCGGTGTATAGTTCCTGTCTGGAACCCTGGGACCTCACAAAAGGTTCTGGGTTTGAACCCGTTGGTGTGCAGGTGAAAGCTTTGTCGGCCCTCTGCCACTGAGCTTGAAAAACCTTGTGCAAGGACCAATTTAGGTGAAAAATCAGTTGGGTTCTACCCTCACCCTTTTTATTTTTCCTACCTCTGGAATGTACAGTATCTGTCCCCCACTTTGATTTCATCCCCTCCCGAAACTGGGGCCCAGTTATGGGTACTTTTTACACATGTGAAATGTGTTTGCTGGTGATGAGTAAGTGGAATGTGCAAGTTTCTTTGATGAAGAGTAAGTGCAATGTGCAATCTTCTTTGATGACAAGTGTAATGTGCAAATTTCTTTGATGATGAGTAGGTGGAATGTGCAATTGGTGGAAACTTTTTCAATACTGGAAAAGTACTGACATAGAATCCTCTAAGTGCAGTTACTGAAGTGGGCCTATTTCCTTATGCACACTGCACAGTAAGAGGAGGACCCCTGAGTACCAGACAGCAGTCTTGTATGCCTCTACAGGTAATATCACAAACTTCAAGCATTTGTATTCATTACTTTAGCTTTATTCCTTGTTGTCTTTGTGCTATCAAATTGAACCCAACATGGGTACAACAAAGCAGATTAGCTTCTCATTACTGATTTAGTCAATTGGGTGAGTCTGCTGGTTCTCACAGCTTGATAGCAAAGCAATTCCTTTGGGTTCCTCGAGTAACATCACTTGCACTTGAAAATAAAGGACATGACAGGACTTGTTATTGAATTCAAGTTCTTGGGTCTGTATGGTTTGATAATTTTGTGGCCAGGTCGCCTTGAGTCCAACCCACATATATTGTGGCATGATATGTGGTACTCAGTCATAAAGGTATGTGACAAAATGGACATTAGTATATCAATGTTGAATACGAATAAGCATCATCAGTGTGACCATGTTTTCTGATACAACTTGTGAAGCATTCAAAGATTGATCTAGAAGGTGGATTACAAGGTTGAGAGTTGACAGAAGATTTCAAATGGCTGGACACTAAAAGAGCTTGGGTAGAAAAGCTTTAGTACATACTGTAAAGAACAAGGGGTAGGGTTTGCCATGAAGAAAGATCTTATCAACCCAGGACTGTCATTGATCACTGACAATTCCAGGTGCAAGAATCTCTATCCACAATTAGGGAGTGGAAGGAGTGGAATAGGGAGCTAGGCTCTCTCCAAATTCACCCCAAATCTCTGCAATTTCCTCAGCTGTTAGTGTCACTGGAAGCAGTTGGCTGGTAAGCTGGTATGGGGTTGATCCTCCTGATGTATCTGGGCTTGTGTCTCTTGACAGCTGTGGAGTAGAGGGTGTTGGTGTCAACGCACCCAAAGGATCCGCCACATTGTACTGAGTTGCATGATCATTGAGATGGTCATATCTCACTGCAGGTTCTTCATTGCCTCTATCGTCTTCATTAGGAAGATGGAGGGAAGGCACAATATCAATGTCAGTGCTGTCCTTGCTGCTTGTCATTGTATGTTTGAGAAAGGCATGAGTTGGGCTGTATGTTGCTAGATCTGAAGAACCCACATTGTCATTTTCTGCATTACAGGTCTCTGCAAAGAAAGCCATGAATTGCTCAGGAAGTTTCTCTGCTTCATGGAATGCCTTGACAATCTGTGGAACTTCAGTAGATCCCTCTGAAGAGTATGTGGATGATGCTTGAGCATCTGAATCCAGCTGACCAGTGTCAGAAGTCTGAACAAGTTTTTGTAATGCAACAGAATCATTGCTAATCTGGAGCCTTGCATCCACCTCTGACTCTCTGGAATCCACATGTACACCTGCAACATCCTTTGAGGGAAAATGTCCATCATCTTGTGGCTCTAGAGCAGCAGGAATCTGATTCCCTGTGGTAAAGCAATCAGGAACATTGGGTGTTATCTCTGGGATCCATAAGAGTGGTGTATTATTTTCCATCTTTGACTCAGCAGAAGTCCCCATGAGGAGAACTTCAGATGGTAAAGTTTCCTTCTCCATCTCATCTTGCGATGTGGGGTGCTGCTCAATGGTGACATGATGTGGCTCCTCAGTGACACCTTGGAGCTGCTTGAAGGCAGGACTCTGTCCTTCAACTTGCAAGTCCTCATCATCAAATCCACAAATACTGGCTTCTCTGGAATCCACAATCATCAGATTTCTCTCTGCATCCCCAGCTCCATCTGGATGCCTAACATCCAATTCATGCTCCTTGGTTGAGTTCTCAAGGTGCTTTGTGACCCTGCCTGCTTCAGCTTGTATGTGACAATCTTCCCCCCCCCCGGTGAGAATCATCTCTGAGTCTATGTATGGATCCATTGTTTCACCCTGAACTCGTCTTGGCTCAACCCCTTCAGACAGTCCAGCTTCCTTTTGCTGATTGAACTTCTCAGCAGATTTATTGGAATGGGCACCCATCTTTGTAAGAGATCCTCCCAATTCTGCATTCAAAACTATTTCTATAAACTCAGCCTGGTCTCCTGAAACTTCTTCAACATCCCGAGTTTCAATTAAATAATTGAGGTCAGCTGTGAACTTGTGGTGGTGATGGTGGACCATTTTTCTTTTTTCTTCATCTTCCAAGCAATGATCAGCCACATGTGTAAGAATTTCCCTGGACTTAGCATTTGCACCAACAACCTCTGCACTCTCTCTGTGGCTGGCCTTAACCTCCTCCAAAATCTTTGAACTGACTACAAGGTTGCTTGATGCAAAATCAAGCTTCTCTGCAGGCATGTTCACCTTGACACACTGTAACACTAAGTCTTCTGAAGGCACTGGACCTGATGGGTTCAAGACTTGATCTTTGACCGTAGGAGAAGATGCTGCAGCACTCCCAGGGAGGGATGCATCTTCTGTCAGGAGCTCCTGGCATTCTAATATGAACTTGTCACCTGAAAACTGTTGAGAGTCTTTGGCAGCACTGGCCTCCTGGCTGTCAATGGCAACTTGAGCCATGGCTCCAGACACCTGCTCCTGCACAGTGAACAGGACACAAAAATCAGATAATTAGGAATCCTTGCTGTTTCACACTGCATGGATTGGTCTGTGATTGTACAGTCAGTGATTCAACAGGACAAAAATGTTCCGGCAGGGTTGATCTTCAGTGCAAAATTGATGATATATTGACAGCATTGGCAATCTAACAATACATAATAATCAAGCATCCTAACAGAAATAACAAGTGCTCTTTATCAGGCTGGTAGAAAGTTAGGACAAATTCTTTGATTTTGGACAATAGAACGGCCTCGTAGGGGTTTCATGCTTGTGTTGTTAAACATTTGACAATACATCTGCAATGTTTTGCGCTCCCAACTTGCAGCCATTACATCTTTGTTCTAATTGGTAGAGATTCTTTTCAAAGGTCTCTGGAAGGGCATTCAAATCCTCAGAGCTTTGAATCTGAAAGAAGATAAGTACACATCTCCGCAAGAAGACTTTAACAATCTCATGCAATTGGTTTTATACAGACCCCTTTGCAGATAATTCAGTCATGCACATCAATTGAAAGCCTCTTGACAACTCTTGAAGGCGCTCTTCACAAGAAACCAGAGAATCAGTTTGTGCAAAGCAAGGGTAAATTACCAAATTGTCATGTGCCATCTTGATCACTGATGATAATGATTGTACTGCCTCCTCTCTATCTTCACTCTTGCATACTCCTTCATCCTGGTCTTCTGCTTCACACACATTTGTTGCAGGACGAGATTCATGCTTCAGACTCTTCTCGAGTTCTCTTTCAGCTTTTGAACTTCCATCAGAAGTGAACTCCAGTTGAACATTAGCAAGAGCCAATGACTGATGATCTATGGCTCCGTTAGAGTCGTTGACATTGTCAACAGCTGCTTGAGGAAGCATTTTGATGATGGGGACATCATGCACAGAGTACACATTGGAATTGAGTGGTTTCAAAGGCGACCTTTTGATGTGCTCTTTCTCCACACCAATCTTCCCCTGTAGGAGCTGTCATAAGAGTCATGCCAAGATCAGAATCACACACTACTAGATGGTGCTCCAATTGCAAGGAGGTGGAACTATCAGATTGGTCACCAGCTATGGTTTGTATACTTGACATGGAGCTTACTCCATGTGGAAACTATATTCAAGAAATGCCTGAATCTGCTAAATGATAAAATCCTGAAACACATGTAAATGCTGCTGATCATGCTCATCAGTTCACTGTGGTAGATGTGGGAAGCTACAACTAAATAATTCGCACCTTGCCCGAAGCTGCTTTGTATGGAACCCTACCAAGAGCACATTCTTTGCTTTCACCCAACTGTTGCTGCTCGGAGGACCCCATGACTGGAGATGGCAAGTCCAGAGACACTGAGTTCTCACAAAGTGGTGTTGCATCTTCTCTCCTAGGTCTGGCATCTTTTCTCCTAGGTTCAACTAGCCTTCTCTGACTTGACAGTCCCTGCAGCCAGGAAAAAAAATTGTAAGCTGGTAAACTCCAAAAGACCTGCTCAACTCAAAGGGGTATATACATTGAGCTTTGTCTCTACAATAGACTCTCCACTGGCATAGTAAAAGACCCATCACATGGCAAATTCTTTTCCTTGAGCAAACTAGAGGTTGAAAAATTCCGTCTAATTTCAGAAGCAAAGAATTGAACTCAGACTTGGAAGCATAATAATGCACTGTCTGCAAGGCGCCAGCGCACTGAAAGGGTTGACACACCCAACATCACAGACTCTCTTGACAAACATCCTGTCTAAGAAAAATTGCTGTTTTTCAAGGAGATGAACAGCAATCAATCCTCAAAGAAGTCAAGTGTTGTACAGCAAAAAACCATTGTGGCAAATTCATTCACTTGAACAACTCGTAGGTGAAAAATTTGCTGTCTAATGGCAGAAGCAAAGAGATGAACTCAGACTCAGAAGCATAATACAGCATTGTCTCCAAGGCACCAGTGTGCAGAATGAACAGACATACCCAGGATCACTAACTGTCTTGACAAACATCCTGTCGAAGAAAACTGCTCAGAAAGAACAGACGCACCCAAGATCATTGACTGTCTTGGCAAACATCCTGTCTAAGAAAACTGCTCAGAAAGAACAGACACACCCAAGATCACTGACAATCTTGACAAACATCCTGTCCAAGAAAACTGCTCAGAAAGAACAGACACACCCAAGATCACTGACTGTCTTGTCAAGCATCCTGTCTAAGAAAACTGCTTTTCCTCAAGCAGATATGAGCAGCAACCCGATTCGCAAAGATGTTAAGTGTTGCTACAGGAAGCTTTGGATACTCCCCTGCAAGATCATTGACCACCATACCTGCTCCAGCTGAATGCGCAAACTGGATGTCATTTCTTGCCCATTCACATTGCTTCTGGGTCCTTCGACAAGGGGAGTTGCAATCACGGATGACTGATGTGTCGAGACCATGCCATTGCATCTTGTAGGTCTTTTCTTGGCGTCCTGGAATTGCTCCTCAGACATACCCGTAGGATGATGCTCCAGAGGTTTCGTCCCTTCCTCCAGCTCTGAAACAGCTATCTTCTCAAAAACGGAGTCCCGGGCACTCCAGTCAGCGGTCGCGACTGACACAGTAACACCATTCTTGGTTCCCTCTACAGCCAGCTTCTTCTTCTTTTTCTTCTGCACCCCTACTTGCGAGCTGACGTGACCGAGGTTGCCAGCCGCCGGACGTGAAGAAGCTCTGGGAGTAAGCGGAGAAGACGAAGAAGACGCACCGGCAGCAGGGGCAGCAGGACAATTGAGGAAGCTATTGAAAGAAGGAGGATCGGGATACCGCGATTTACAAACTGTAGCTCCTCCTCCAAGTTTCCTTCCACAACCACCACCATCACCATCACCACTACCACCATTCTTACTCACACACAATCCCATCTCTCTGGCGGAAAAAAAATTCTCACAGCTTTCTTCATACAACACTTGCAAGGCGGAGATCACGGCCTCTTGGGCCTATCCTTCCCTTGAAGAAACCATGATCCGTTCCAGTCCCTTTCCTGCACTCTCCTATCCACCAAAAAAACCACCAAAAATTTGTACATGTCTATAGTTCGGTCTACTTCACTCTCGCGCGATCTCGTTCGGTCTCTACTTGCACTCAAATTCGCAAAAATTGCGGGCTTTTGTTGCCCAAATTCGCAAATTGCACGCGCGCGCGCGCGCGAAGGAGCACGAAGAGCACACCAGGAGTGCTTCGAGAGGAGTGCGCACTTCCTTCCTACTGCGGTCGTGGACCCGAAAAGAAACGACTAAATTTGAAAAGAAAGGGGAAAGATGGCGTTGGCGCCCTGTCTCTTTTACCTACTTTTCTGTGTCTTTTTTTTTTCTTTTTTTTTACCAGCAGGAACTACCGGGCGACGGTAGTAACTTGTAAGTAAATAAATGCAAGTGTGTAAAATTTTCAAAGGGGAATAAATTTAACGTCCGGCGGAATTCTCTAATAATTTTTTACTTCAATGTAAAAAGTGAAATATCCTAGTCCACTGTCCCCTCACTGAGCTACATATCTATTTACTTACCATCATTAGTTACACTGGTAATTATTATTACTATTACTATAAAACCGTTTGGCACCTGGAGGAGTACCACGTTTAAATAGCGCTTTGGTCTTCCGGAGGTCCCATAATGAGGTCTCATTATCCCATCGCCCCTCCCTCTATACACACCTGGGACCTCGACCGGTCATTGTAATGAGTTAAAGAATTGGACCGTTTGGAACGTGGAGCGAATATGCCGCGGAAACGGCTATATGTCGCAATTACGTTCCTGTGCCCTTTTCACACTTGTCTGTCCCCTTTTCTCTTCGCTTTTTTTTAGTCTTCAATTTGTCTCCCTTTCCAGACTTCCAAATGAATTTCCATAAACGTTACAAACAATTTTTATTTTATTTTATTTTATTTTATTTTCCTTCATCTTTTGACATCGAAAAATTTGGCGAAATTTTCAAAAATAATTTTTTTGAATTTAAAGTACAAAAATAAAATTTCCAAAAATTTCCAAAGTTTTTGGTAACATAAAACGAAAATTTTTTTGTCAGAAAATCAAATCCTGGATACAAACTCTTGGATTGTGTAACTATATATATATATTTAATTAATTTTTAAATTTTTTTTTGGTAATTCAAATCAAGGTACTTTCTTTCTTTTAAAAAAATTTCCTTCTTTTATCTGACCATAAATGGAGTAGAAGAAAAGAAGACCCAAATTTCTACCTCAGAAATTTCTTCCATTTAGAAATTTCAAATCAACTTATACCCAAAAAAAAAACACACCTTATAAGGCAAAAATGGTTTTTTGGGGGGAATTTAAATGAGTGTAAATGTGTGGATAATAATGGGAGTTTAAGTATTTAAATGAGTAAGTAAAGAGCTCTCAAATGATCTGCTGGTGGAGCTTTGCCACATTTTGAGCTCTCTGAAATTTTCCCAATTGCCCCCTACTCAAGAATGCACCATTGAAAGTGGTGGCAATTGCAAAGGCTAAAAACTCATACATGGGCTAACCCAAGAGTTCCACTTGTTTTTTTTCCTTTGAAGTTGCAGCTGCTCATTTTCCAACTTCCTCACATTTATTTTCACATTTCAGAAGTTACATGGTTTCATCCTAATTTGAAGAACCACATTCTGACTTAGTTTTTTTTTTTTTTTTTTTAAATTTTTAAATTTTGGTCTTTTTTTTTTCTTTTTTTTGGTACCTTTATTTAAATTCATTTTTAAAGTGTTTTTTTTTTTTTTTTTTTTTTTTTTTTTTTTTTTTTGTTGTTTTTTTAATTTTT